>ENA-OWZI01000001-OWZI01000001.1-human-gut-metagenome-genome-assembly--contig:-NODE-1-length-232885-cov-152.105_pt1 | contig 232885 bp, 190 predicted proteins | sample MGYA00249763_ERZ652112 | MGnify/ENA primary metagenome ERZ652112 (study PRJEB26925, sample SAMN05827175) | human gut metagenome | biome: ENVO:2100002; feature: ENVO:00000062; material: ENVO:00002003...
CGCTGAGCGGCAACAGGTGAATAACTTACACGAACACACGAACACACGCAAATCGAAGCGCGCAAAAACCTAAGGAATCGGCGGAATAACGCGGTTCCCTCGGCGTGTCGCACAGAGCCCACTTTGCTCTGATGAGGCTAGGTTAACTCCTCAAATGTTTCTGAAAAGCATCAAATCCACTATGCGGCTGGCGTGTCGCGAGAGTTTTCAGCTAGTCGGCCCTGCGTTCATCTCTCGGCAACCACACTGCCGGCGCACAATCGGCACATGACAGCGCTCCGTCATCGGATTTCGTTCATGAATCGCGGGTATACCTGTGGTTATGACCAAGAAGATTGCTGTATTAACCGGGGCGGGCATTTCCACGTCCGCCGGCATCCCTGATTTCCGCGGTCCGGACGGTGTGTGGACCAAGCATCCTGACCAAATGAGCGTTTACGACATCGATCTGTTCCTGCGCAACAAAGAGGACCGCGAGTACTCCTGGCGCTGGCAAAAGGAATCGCCAGTATGGAATGCGCAGCCCGGCACTGCGCATAAGGCGCTGGTCAAGCTGGAACAAGCCGGCATGTTGACGCTGCTGGCCACGCAGAACTTCGATGCACTGCATGAGAAGGCCGGCAACAGCGACAATGTCATCGTGAACCTGCACGGCACTATCGGCACCTCGCATTGCATGAAGTGCCATCAGGAATATGCCACGGCGGACATCATGGCCCGTTTGGATGAAGAACCCGATCCACATTGCCATCGCAAACTGAAGTATCGTGGCGATATGCCATGCAATGGCATTATCAAAACCGATGTGGTGTATTTCGGTGAGGCACTGCCGGACGGAGCGATGGAGAAGTCGTACAGCCTGGCCACCAAAGCCGACGAACTATGGGTAATCGGATCGACCCTTGAGGTGTACCCGGCGGCGAGCATTGTGCCGGTGGCCGCGCAGGCGGGCGTGCCCATCACCATTATGAATATGGGTCACACGCAATATGACCATCTTGCGAGCCGCTTGATTCATGAGGATATCGCCGTTGCCCTGCCGAAGTTGGTGGACGAGACGATTGCGGAGAACAAGTAGCCCTCAGCATAACGAAAGCGCCGGTAGGCGGGTTAAGCAACCGATGATTGGCTTAACCACCCACCGGCGCTTTCGCGCCACCTCCCGCTAGCGGGAGGTATTGGAACACACTTCTGCGCGGTCTCCCGCCAGCGGTATTGGAATCAGTAGATGCGCTTGGGCTGGAATCCGGCTTCCCTGAGTGCCGCGAGGATGCGGTCGATGTGCTCGGGGCCGTTGGTCTCGACCGTGACGCCGAGAGACACCGCGTTGGTGTAGTGGCCGGATGCCTTGAACTGGTCGTGATCAAGCTGAATGACGTTGGCGCGCTGCTCGGCAAGCAGGGTGGCCACCTTGACGAGCTGACCCGGAGTATCCGGCAGCTCGACCTCGAAGTTCATGATGCGGCCGCGGGCAATCATACCTTTCTGAATCACCGCACCCATGGTCACGGTGTCGATGTTGCCGCCGGACATAATCGGCACCACCACGTGCGGGCCGGTGGCGGCGGCGAACTTGCGCGAACGCAGGTTCAGGTGTTCCAGCGCAGCCAGCGAAACGGCGCCGGCCGCCTCGACCACCAGCTTGTGCTTCTCGAGCATGAGCAGAATCATTTCGTTGATGTCACGCTCGGTGACGGTGACCAGATCGTCCAGGAACTCGTTGATCAGAGCGAAGGGCAGGTCGCCGGGGTGCTTGACTGCAACACCTTCGGCGGAGGTAACCACATGGTCAGCCGGAGACACACGACCCGCGGCCAGCGAGTCCTTCCATGCCGGGGAGCCCTCCGGAATCGCACCGATTACGCGCACTTCAGGCTTGAATGTCTTGATGGCGAGCGCCACGCCGGCACCAAGACCGCCACCGCCAAGCGGCACCACCACGTCAGTGACGTTCGGCACGTCTTCGAGGATCTCCAGACCGATGGTGCCTTGGCCGCAGATGACTTCGTAATCGTCGAACGGCGGCACGTAAATCATGCCTTCCTTGTCGGCGAGCTCAGCAGCGTGGGCGGCGGATTCGTCGAACACATCGCCGTACAGCACCACATCGGCGCCGTAGGCCTTGGTGGCATCGACCTTCAGCGGCGGGGTGATCTGCGGCATGCAGATGGTGGCCTTCGCACCACGCTCACGGGCCGCATAGGCCACGCCCTGGGCATGGTTGCCTGCGGATGCGGTGACGATGCCACGGGCGATCTGCTCTTCGGTGAGCGATGCGATCTTGTTGTACGCGCCGCGAATCTTGAAGGAACCGGTGACCTGCAGGTTTTCCGGCTTCAGGAGAATCTCATGACCGGTCATCTCGCTCAATACCGGCGAAGGGATAATTTCCGTATGACGGGCAGTCCCTTTGAGACGTTTGGCGGCCAGCTTCAGTTCGGCTGCATGATCACGCTGCAGCGCCTTCAAAACATCCTTTTGTTCCATAGCTTTTAATTGTATGGCGCGGGGACACCGAAAACAGTAGCTTATCTCGCTAACGAGCGCTCATTTACGGTAATTCCCGTTCGTAATCAGCTTTCGAGGGGCTGATTTGGCTTCGCGGGGAGGTCTATCTCCTCTTCGAGGGGCTGCCCGATCGTGCAATGCGTGAGTATGACACATCATTTGCAGCGGTATTATGCGGTTTTCGGAGCCCGGCTATTCAGGCACCAACCCCTTGAAACGGAGATAGACCTCCCCGCGAAGCCAAATCAGCCCCTTGAAACGGAGATACCGCCTAGCAACACTTATAGGCTGACGACGACGCCCTCCCATGGTGCAAGCTCACGGCCGGCAAGAGCGGTCACAGCGTGTGCGGCGTCATACGTGCTGATCACCACGTTCGACTCGGCAAGGCCATCGGCCACTGCCAACAGTTCGGCGGTTTCGCGCGGTAGATCAACGGTTCGGCCGGACATGTTGACCACGACCAGCAGCTTCTCATCGCCGAGGGTGCGGGTGAAGGCGTAGACATGCGCGTCATCCGCATCGAGCAGATGCCAGTCGCCGGCCGCCACGACAGGCATGCCGTGGCGCAGCGCGATGAGCCGCTTGTAGAAGGAGTACACCGAATCCGGATCATCGAATTCGCCGGCGGCGTTGATCTCGGCATGATTCGGATTCACGGAAATCCATGGCTCCTTAGCGGCATCCGGCGCAGTGAAACCGGCATAGACAGAGCCGTCCCATTGCATCGGGGTACGCGAATTATCACGACCGCGCGCGGCGATACCCGCCAACATCGATTCGGGCGACTGCACTTTGGCTTCCTCAACCCTTTGACGGTAAGCGTTCAGGGACTCGAGGTCACGGTACTGGTCTAGGCGCGTGAAGTGGGCGTCGGTCATGCCCAATTCTTCACCCTGATATATGTACGGGGTGCCGCGATGCATGTGCAGCATCAGGCCAAGTGCCTTGGCCGAACGCACACGAGATTCCTCCGAGGAGTCATCACCCCAACGAGAAACGACGCGAGGCTGGTCGTGGTTACCAGTAAACAGGCTTGCCCAGCCTGCATTCTTCACGGCCGCTTGATAACCGGCCATAATGCTCTTGAGCTTCGGCAGGTCAAGTGGCAGTGGCTTCCATTTGACGCCTTCGCAGTCAAAATCAACGTGCTCGAATAGGAAGAGCATGTCCAGCTCGCCGTTGGCGGGGGCGGTGATGTATTCGTTGCGCTGTGCGGTAACGCCGGGAGCCTCGCCCACGGTGAGGAAGCCCTCACGGCCTTCGAACACTTCACGGCGCATTTCAGCCAGGAATTCATCCTGACGGGGGCCGTCCGCACAGAACGGATTCGGGTCGGAGTAGCCCTCCTCCCCCACCGGCAGGTCCTGGAGCTCGGAACCGGCCTCGCCGGGGAGCCTGCCGTTGGGGTCGGTGCGCTTGGAGATAAGGGTGATGACGTCCATGCGGAAGCCGTCAACGCCGCGGTCAAGCCACCAGTTCATCATGTCGTACACTGCACGGCGCACGGCCGGGTTCTCCCAGTTGAGATCAGGCTGCTTCTTCGAGAACTGGTGCAGGAAGTACTCGCCACGCTCCGGGCAGTACTCCCAAGCGGAGCCACCGAAATACGACCCCCACTGATTAGGCTCGGCGCCGGGTTCGCCGGGCGTGGTGCCCGGACGCGCCGGGCGCCACCAGTACCAGTCGGCGTGCTCATCATCCTTGTTTTTGGACGCTTCAAACCAGGCGTGTTCATCGGAAGTGTGATTGACAACAAGATCCATCACGATCTTGAGCCCGCGCTTGTGGGCCTCGGCCAGCAGCTCATCCATGTCGTCGAGTGTGCCGAACAGAGGATCAATGTCCTGATAGTCGGAAATATCGTAGCCATTGTCGTCTTGCGGAGACTTGTATACCGGGGATAGCCACAGCACATCCACGCCGAGGTCGGCCAGATAGTCGAGCCGTGACGTAATGCCCTTGAGATCGCCGAGGCCGTCGCCGTTGGTGTCTTGGAAGGAACGCGGGTAAATCTGGTAAACGACCGCATTGGACCACCACGGATTTGGGGTGGCACCGTTGGTGCGGATGGAATCTGGAATTACTGTGCGTTGTGAAGTGGTCATCGTTGGCTCCTCCATTATTTATGGTCTACATTGCCTGTTGCTCATAGTCTAAAAAGCGCTGAATTACATTTCCATTGGGGAACTGCGTTGGTATGCCGGAAACAAAAACTGCAAAGAGCCGGAAGGCACTGCTACGGCTCAATTCTCATAAGCTGCACATGCTATTTAGCAACATATGGGCCCTTTCGCTGTTTGTGGTGGGTGACTGTGCCGTGGGGTGATGTTGGTCGGGTAGGTTGGAGGCATGGATGCCTCTCACCTGTTCACCGCCGCGCTTCGGCTGCGGTCGCCTTGGAAGGTCGGGTCTGCGGACTTCCGTGACGCCGACGGCGACGGGCGGGAGCCGCACATCACGATCGGCTTCGAGCCCGGCAGAGGGTTCATGCTCCTGTTCGAGGCGTGGGTGTGGCTATATCGCCTGTGCTCGTGGATGATGCACTCGAGGCTCGAACCTATGAAGGAGCTCGCCCGCTTGTTCCGCCGCCACTTCGCCACCATAATCTACCTGACCTGCGGCAGCTCACATATTAACGGTTCTTCTGATTGCGACGCGCAAGAGCAACTTCGGGCGCGCTTGGATTGCCTGCTTGAACCCACTGGTGCGGGGATAGATGATTTAGTTGACACGACTGCGGGAATCTGGTGGGGATTTCGCTGGCACACCGGATTTCAAGCAAACCCCGCCTCGGGAACCGCTCCGGACTTCGGCGTTGGCCCGGTTCGTATGTCAATCGATTGCCGTCTGAACCGGGACAGAATCCGCTGTCCCGGTTCGCGATTTTTGTCCTTTTTTACAAACAGGGACAAGCCAATCTCCGCAGTTCATATGCTCCGTAATACAAAATCGGCGGAATAGAGCCGATCCCGGAATCAACATGTTGTCCCGGTTTTCACATAAAACGATTGACATTCATACCGGGACAATGAAAATTGTCCCGGTTCGTGAAAATCGCCCGAAACCGCGAACCGGGACAGCGGATTCTGTCCCGGTTCGCGCGTCAAACGGTTGATATGTGGACCGGGACAAGCCAGTGGCACGGCGACACAGCAGATGCGCTCAATTGCACCGTAAGCCGTACGGTTTCGTCACTTTTTCATTCGCACAACGAGCAAAACCACATGACCTTTGTGCGCCACCGCCACATCAACCGACCGTCGCCTTTATTGTGGCGGTTTCCAGTATGGCAACAGGACAGAAGAGCCTCCTCCGGTGAGAGCCGGAGGAGGCTTGGGTGGAAGCGGACCTTTACTTCACAGAGTCCTGCAATTCAGGACTGGCCTACGGCCAGACCCAACATGACCTCGCGAGTACGCGACCTATCCGGCCGCCCGGGCCGGGAAACAGCCCACGGGGCTGTTTCCTTAATCGGCTCGTCTCGCTCGACGCGGTGAAGTAAAGCAGCGCCTGCGCTGTTTTACTTGACCGCTCCCCTCATCACACCACCGACGACCCACTTTTGGGCGAAGATGTAGACGATGAGGATCGGGGCCATGGCCATCAGGTAGCTGGAGAAGGCCATCGGGTAGTTGGTGGCGAACTGCGAGCTGAAGACGTACTGGGCGAGCGGGATGGTCTGGTTCGACTGGTCGGTCAGGATGATCAACGGCAGGAGGAAGTCGTTCCAGGCCCACAGTGCGGTCAGGATGGCGATGGTGGCGTTAATCGGGCTCATCAGCGGGAAGATGATGGTCCAGAAAATGCGCCACGTGGATGCGCCATCGATGCGGGCCGCCTCTTCCAGCGAGACCGGAATCGAACGGATGAAGCCCGTGGCGATGAACAGGTTCGCGCCCAAGCCGAGCACCGTGTACAGGATGATCAGGCCGACCTGGTTGTCCAGATGCAGGGAGCCCATCTGCTTCGCAATCGGCAGCATGACGACCGGGAACGGCACGAACATGGCGGCGATGAAGAAGTAGTACAGGAAGCGGAAGAAGCGCTTATCCATGTTGCGGGCCACGGCGTAGGCCACGAAGGTGTTGGTCAGCAGGGTGAGCACCACGGCGGCCACCGTGATAATCGCGGAGTTGAGCGCGGCCTTCGGGTAGTTGACCTTGGCGGAGGCGTCGGCGAAGTTATGCCACTGCCACGAGGTGGGCAGAGCGAAGGTGCCGGCTTCGGCCGGGGTCTTCAGCGCGGTGACGATGGTGAAGTAGAGCGGGATCAGAATGGTCAGGCTCAGCACTGCCACAGCGGCGGTCAGCCACCAGTTGATGCGGTGATCCCTGCGGAACTTGGCGGGCTTACCGGCTTTGGACGGAGCAACTGTTGCAGTAGTCATTTCTTATCCTCCCCTAAATCAGATTTGTTCCTGGCTGCGGGAAATGCGCAGCTGCACGAAGGCGATAATCGCCAGCACGATGAAGAAGAGCACGGCGTTCGCGGTCTGGTAGGCGTATTCGCCACCGGTCAGGCCACCCTTCCAAATGAGGTAGGTGACGGTTTCGGTGGCGGAGTTCGGGCCGCCATCGGTCAAGGCGACGACCTGATCGAAGGTACCGAGCGCGTTCTTCATGGACAGCACGAGGTTGATGGTGAAGAACGGTCCGATCAGCGGGAAGGTGATCTTCCAGAACTTCTGCCAGGGATTGACGCCGTCGATGGCGGCGGCCTCGTAGATTTCGTCGTCGATGGTCTGCAGACCAGCGAGGTAGATGAGCACCGAGTAGGCGATGCCCTGCCAGACGGCGAGGAAAACGATCGGGATCCAGCTGAGCTGCTCATTGGTCAGCAGCGAGGTGGACAGCCACTTGATGCCGAGTGCCTTGCCAAGTTCGGGCAACGGGTTCATGAAGATGTACTTGAACACGTAGCCGATGACCAGCACGGAGAGGGTGTAGGGAATGAAGAAGATGGCACGGAAGCCGTTTTTGAAGGCGATCTTCGAGTTCAGCATCACCGATAGGAACAGGGCGATCACATTGATCAGCACTGTGATGAGAATGGCGATGAAGAATGTGAACAGGTAGGCGTGGCCCACACGGTTGTCTTGAAAGAGAGCGATGTAGTTCTTCAGGCCGATGAACTTGTAGTCGCCGTATCCCTGCGAATTGGTGAAGGAATATTTTACGCCGTCAAGAAATGGCAGGTAGAGGAAGAAAGCGAAGATGATGGCCGCCGGAACCGCCATCCAATAATAGGCGGGGTCCACTTTGCGGGTGGAGAAGGCGGAAACCTTCTTCTTGGCGGGTTTCTTGGCAGCGGACTTAGCGGCCGGAGCAGCGGTCTTAGTTGCAGTTGCGTGTGACATGATGTTCTCCTCTCCTACCGATCACTCGAAGGTCCTGGCTTGGACCTTGTCCCATTCGGTCTGCATCTGGTTCAGGAAGCGGTCGGTGTTGCCGGAGGTCACCATGGTCTGCAGGTAGCCGCCGATATTGATGGACGAAGGAATGTAGTGATCGCAGAAGTCGGCCACTCGGTTTTCCTCGAAGAACGGGCGCACGGTTTCCAGCGCCTCATTGCCGAAGTAGGTGTCCTTGAGCGGGGTGATGGCGGACTGCGCATCGGCGTAGGCGTCGAGCTGATCCTTCTGCATGAGGAATTCGACGAGTTTCATCGATTCTTCGGGGTACTTGGTGTTTGCGCCGATGGTCAGCATCACATCGTCGCCTGCGGTGAGGATCTGTTCGCTGGCGTCATCGGTAGCCGGCATCTGGGCGAAACCAAGTTCGATATCGGGGTTGATGAGCAGGATCTGTGGAATGGCGTAGGTACCGAGCGGAATGATTGCGGCCTTGCCTTGGGCGAAGTTCTGCGTGCCCTGCTGGTAGGTGACGCCAGTATCGGCAGTGGAGTAGGTGAAGAGTTCGGATTCCTTCTCGACTGCGGTTTTCCACAGTTCCTGGAATGTGGTCTTGCCTTGCTTGAGCTCGGTGTACTTCGACTCGGGAACCAGCGTACCGGTCAGCGAGGCGAGCGGGGCCTGGGTGGTCCAGGCGTCGGCCACTGTGCCCTGCAACGGATTGATGCCGGCGTCCTTGAAGGTGTTGAGCATGTCGGTGAACTCGGCCCACGTGGTCGGCGGGTTCTCCGGGTCGAGACCTACCTTGCGGAACAGCGCCTTGTTGTAGATGTAACCGGAGGCGTTGCCGGCAAAGGGCAGACCATACAGGCGCTTCTTGGAGGAATCGGTGGTCTGCACCAGGTTTTTGGCGATCTGCACCATGCCGGGGTTGAGGGTGTCCACTATGGGCTCGTCGGTGAAGTCGTAGAAAACACCGGATGCGGCGAAGTTGCCGAAGCTGATGTCGCCGTTGAAGGTGATTACGTCCGGCACGCGGTTCTTGACGAAGCGGGTGCGTAGATCGGTCTGGGCGTTGGCGGAGTTGTTGATGTTGACCTTGATGGTCGGGTTCTGCTTTTCGAAGTCGGCGACCATGGATTTGAACTGGTCTGCAGCCTCGGACTTGAACTGGAAGAAATCCAGCGTAACGGTACCTGCGGTGCTCGATCCGCAGCCTGCCAGGCCGAAGCCGACGGCGATAGCGCACACCACAGCAGCAGTGCGCACGGCCAGACGCTTCAGTCTAGGCGTTGAATGTGGGGAATCGGACAGCATATTGTTGACTCCTTTATCTCTTTCCTTCCGGCTTCAGCGCCGGCGGCTCTTCCACTTTCAAAAGTAACGATTGCGCCATTTCATTCCCAGCGCCAGCGAGCCCGCTTGCACAAGAAACAAAAAGCGCGGTATTTTGTGATTAACGCAATAAATAATGCAAAGGGGCTTAAGCATGTCTGACGCCAATGCGATTCCGCAATGGTTTTCCGGATCCGAGCATACGCATCGCGTGGCGGCAGCCATCGCCCAATATGGGCCGATTGCGCGCACCACATTGGCACAGATGCTGGGATTGAGCCAGGGTGCGCTCTCCCGCATTACCAGCGATTTGATTTATGCCGGAGTCATCGAAGAACTGCCGGCTATGGCCGGAACTACAGGCAAGCTGCCTGAACGGTTTACTCCCAAGGAGAGCTCGGATCGTCGCGGCCGGCCGCAGACCGCATTGGTATTATGCTCGAACGCACGCACCTTCGTAGGCGTCAAAGTGCACGGCACATCCATTGTGTCGGCCGCCGTGAACGCGCATGGCGAGGTGGTTTCCGGCCGACATGAGATACCAATTGGTGCTGATCAGTCGGCAGAATATGTGACATCGTCGATAGCCACGCTGGTTCGTGAATGCTCTGATGATGTCGCCGCCACCGGCCTGCCCGCTCCCACTGCCGTGGGCGTAGCGGTCGGAGGTCACGTGATCGATGATTCCATCGTCACGTTCGCCCCATTCCTGCACTGGGAGGGCACCACAGATTTAGGCGCAATGGTGTACGAGGCCACCGGATTGCCATGCGGCGTATTCAACGATATCGATTCGCTGCTGGTGGATGCCTCCTGGTTCGGGCCGGGAGTGGGCGTGGATACGTTCGCCGTAGTGACCATCGGCGTGGGCGTGGGCTATTCGCTGGCTGTGCATGGCGAACCAGTCAGTTACCCGGACAAGAGTTTTGGCCTAGTGGGGCATGTGCTCATCGACCCGGAGGGCCCGCGCTGCACCAGTGGGCATATCGGGTGTTCGCAATGCCTGACTGACGATTCGATTGCGGAACAGTATTCGGCGATCATCGGCCGCGTAGCGACCTTCGATGATTTTGCGCACGATGCCAGAGCCCATGTGCCGCAAGCCTCTCAGCTAGTGCACCGCACTTGCTTCCGATTGGGATCGCTGGTGGCCACCGTGGCGAACATCGCTATGCCGGGGCATGTAATGATCGCCGGCGAATCGGCATTTTTGGCAAAGCTTGGTACCGATTCGCTGCGTGACGGCATCCGTTTCTACCGTCACAGCCAAACTCAACCGGTGAAGTTCACGATTATGGATCACGACTGGCAGCTCTGGGCCAAAGCCGCTGCCAGTCGCGTGATTGTGAAGCATATTGGGTAGGTTACTCCGCCACGGCTTTGAGCAATACCGCCTGCTGGGGGTGGAGGGACGGGGGACGGATGCCGTAACGCTGCAGGGCTTCGCCGGTCAGGACTACGCCTTCCTCGTTCCACCAGCCGAGAGTGCTCTGGCCGTTGGTCAGACCGGTCAAATCCAAGCTCGGGTCAAGCGGGCTGACACGGTAGGTGCGCTCGGGGTCAAGTCCGGGCAGATGCACGGGCGCGGCCGGATAGGTCTGGCTGGTGGTCAGCTGGGTGAAGCGGTAGATGGCGGCGTCGCGGTTCGGCATCACCATGCCATCCAAGCGCACGGCCGGATCGTTGGAGTCGGCGTGCACGCAGGTGTCGATGGCGAACCAGTCGCGGTGCTTCTTGAATTCGGCCACCCACACGGCCAGCTTGGCGAGCGCCTCGTCCGGCTCCTTCAACAGGTTCCATTCGATGCCCATGTGGCCGAAGAACGCCATGGCCATGCGCAGTTCCTGGCTGGTGGCACGCTGGGTGGAGTGCGCGGGACTGGCGCCCACGTGCTCGCCCATCATCGCCGGCGGCACCAGCAGCGAGGTGTAGCGCTGGATGTCCGCGCGCTCGACCGGGTCCACGCAGTCGGAGACCCAGATACGGTCAGCGTGCTCTAGGATGCCGAGGTCCACGCGGCCACCGCCGGAGGAGCAGCTTTCGATCTCAAGGCCCGGATGTGCGGTCTTGAGGCCCTTGAAGATGTTGTAGACGGCGAGGGTCTGCGCGTGCACGGCCGGGCGGCCGGAGCGGCGGGAACCTGGCTCGGTGACGAGCTTGTTGTGGTCCCACTTGATGTAATCGATACCAAGCTCGCCGACAAGCTGGTCCATGCAGCCGTAGATGTAGTCGAACGCATCCGGATTGGTCAGATCGAGCACCTGCTGAGTGCGGCCCTGCAGCGGCAGTCGGCCAGCGGTGGGCGAGAGAATCCAATCGGGGTGGTTACGGGCCACATCGGAATCGGGGTTGACCATTTCCGGCTCGAACCACAAGCCGAATTCCATACCCTTGGCGTGCACGTAGTCGGCGAGCGCCTTCAGGGACTTCGGGCCATCGGGCCAGACGTCCTGCGCAATCTGCCAGTCGCCAAGGCCGGAGGTGTCGTCGCGGCGGGAACCGAACCAACCGTCATCCACCACGAATCGTTCCACGCCGGAGTCGGCGGCCTTGTCGGCGAGCGCCTTCAGCGTATCGAAGTTGTGGTCGAAGTACACGGCTTCCCACGTGTTGAGGATCACCGGACGGCCGTGCGAGAACAGGCGCGGATGCAGGGAGCGCACGTAGGAGTGGAAGCGGGCGGCGATCTCATTGAGGCCATCGCCATAGGAGCCGAACAGCCACGGGGTGTCGTAGGAGTTCTGGCCTTCGCCGGGGCCGGCGAGCGTCACTTCGCCGCCGAACAGGAGTTCGCCGCCGCCGATCACGCCGGTCGTGTAGGGCAGACGTTCGGCGGACAGTACGGAGTTGCCGCTCCAGCCCACGTGCACCGAATAGGCGTCGCCATGCTCGAAGCCGAAACCGGGCACGCCGGCGGTCAGGAGCAGGGATGCGTCGAAGTCAGGGCGGCCAGCGAGCTGCGGCTTTTCGAAACGGCCGACGGTCAGCGGCTGGCGCTGCGGGCTGCGTTCACGTAGATGGTGACCGGTGGTGGTGAGGATTTCGCCGGCGGATTCGGGCAGCGGGAAGCCGAGCTCGATCTTGCCGATCTCGAGCGGAGCTCCGGCGTCTGCACCGAACAGGTTGGTTACGGTGGCCTTCTGACGGGCCAGGCCGCCGGGGAGCAGTTCGAGGTGCCATTCGACTTCCACGCCCTGCTCCTCATCGCGCGCGGTGACTATGACGCCGGGCACGCGGTCCGGGCCGGTGGCGTGGGCATGGCCGGCCACATCGGTGTAGCTTTCGCCGGACACGGCATCGAGGGTGGCTTCCAGCACGCCGCCGGTCTCGATGTTGGTCACGGTGAACTTGGGGAAGAGCTCGATGCCGGCGCGGCGCAGCACCACGCGTTGCTCGCCGATCCAGCTTTCGGCCTGGGTGGGCAGGATGGACGGCCAAGCGGTGTCGTCGAGCGCGCCGGACACGCGCTGCGGCTTGAGCGCATCGTACGCAGCGAGCAAGGTCTCAGGATTGCTCAGCGGGCGACCCCAATGAATGATACGCGGCAGGTCATCGCCGGCAGCGACCAGACCGATTGCCACGTTGGCATCGGGCTGTACAAGATAGATGGCGGTGAGCGCGGTTCCGTCAGCGGCGGTACCGGTGAAGGTGGCGGTGTTCTGGGCCATAGTGTCTCCTTCGACGTATACGGAATGCATTGAACTACTGATTGTGATGGTAGAAGAAGTAGAATATGTTGCCTTGGTGCCGCGTGTTGGATGGATGAAGTAAGTATTTGAGCGATTTACCGCCGATGAGCGAAGAACGCGCTGAGGAGAGTCTGGCAATCGGCTTCTGCCACGCCGCCATGCACTTCAGGGGCGTGACCAATATGGGGATCGCGCGGGATATCCCAGATTGACCCGCAAGCACCGAGCTTGGAGTCCCACGCGCCAAACACGATGGTGCCGATATGGGTTTGGATGCATGCGCCGGCGCACATCGGGCAAGGCTCAAGCGTAACAGCCAGTGTGCAATCGGAGAGATTCCACGAGCCTAATGCGCGGGCGGCCTCACGCATGGCGATGATTTCGGCATGTGCCAATGGATCGCCATCGGCCTCGCGTGTGTTGTATCCTCGCCCGATAATCTGGCCGTCGGCGTTCACCACCACTGCGCCAACCGGCACATCGCCGGCTGCCGCGGCCCTTTTGGCGAGCTCCAGCGCGCCGTGCATCGCCTCGTCATATTCCATATGCCCCATATGAACGAGTGTATGCCTTTTTCTCATATCGTCTCATGATGTGCATAATCGGCCGCAATCTTAACGTTTTTCTTCATGGTTCCCATATACTTTTGGTGGAGAAGAGATACGAGAAGGCGGCAACATGGCGGTATTTGAGCTCATCCTATGCATCATTGCGGCGGTGGTGGTGAGCTCGTTTGCCAGTCGCTTCGTGCCCAAAGTCTCCACGCCGCTGGTCCAGATTGTGCTGGGCGTGCTGGTTACGTATCTGCCGTTTTTCCCGGATGCAAAGCTCGACCCGGAACTGTTCATGGTGCTGTTTATCGCGCCATTGCTGTATTTGGAAGCCCACGAAATCGATAAGTCGGCGTTGCTGAAAACGCTGGATCTGAGCCTATCGCTGGCTATCGGACTGGCTATCGTCACGATGGCGGCGGTCGGATTCACTTTGCATGCCGTCTGGCCGTCCATCACCTTAGCCTCAGCCTTAGCACTCGGCGCGGCACTCGGCCCGACCGATGCGGTGGCCGTCAGCTCCCTCGGTAAAGAAGCCTCGCTGACGCAGCGTCAGCGCAGCGTGCTGAAAGGCGAATCACTCTTCAATGACGCTTCCGGCATCGTCGGCTTCCAGTTCGCTCTGGCCGCCGCCTTCACTGGCGAATTCGCCGTGGGGCAGGCCGCCGGCGAATTCGTGATCTCCTTCTTGGGCGGCACCTTATTTGGCCTGGTGATAGCAGCAGCGGCCAACTGGCTATTCGAGACCGTGCGATCCCTCGGTTGGGAGACCACCACCACACGCATTCTGATGGAGCTGTTCCTGCCCTTCCTGCTGTATCTGGGCGCGGAGGAATGTCACGTGTCCGGCATTCTGTCGGTGGTGGCCGCCGGCTTGTTCATCCGATTCGACCGAACCGGGGTGGGGCCGAATGTGGCACGCACGAATATCGTGTCCTCCTCGGTGTGGGGCGTACTGAGCTTCTCGCTCAACGGCGCGGTGTTCATCCTGCTCGGAATGCAGCTGCCACGCGCCATGAAAGCCAGCTGGTCCGACCCGCATATCAGCAATACCGTGCTGATCGGCATTATTCTGCTGGTCACTCTGGTGGTAATCGCGCTTCGATTCTTCTGGATTGCGGCCATGCTGCGCGTTGCGCGAGATACAATCACCGGCCAGCGCCGCAAAATGACACCCGAACGCTGGCGCTCGGCCGCAGTGATGACCTTCGGCGGCCCCAAGGGAACCATCACGCTGTCATTGATGTTCACCATCCCGTATTACATTGCCGGCGGTGCGCCGTTCCCGATGCGTGACGAGCTGATTTTCATTGCGTCAGGCGTGATCATCGTGACCTTGCTGCTGGCCAACTTCCTGTTACCGCTATTGGCCCCGAACCGTGGCAAGGATCCCAGCGCCGAGATGATTCCGGTGACCATCGATGTGTTACGCGCCACGGTGGAGGAACTGACCGGACGCATCACGCCAGAGAATCGCCGTGCGATTCTGATGGTAATCGACCAGTACACCAAGCGCATCGGGCGATTGCAACAGCGCATCGGCGATACCGATCCTCAGGGATTCGAGCAATTGCAGATCGAAGCGCTGCATTGGGAAAAGGAATTCGTGCGCGACCGGCTTGCCGACACCAAGGCGCATCCAGCGGCGGATACGGCCACGCAAGAGCTGAACGTCGAAGCCTGCGAGCGCATGCTTGACCAGATTATGAATACGCTGCGTCACACTTCCACTGATCCTACTTCGGGGCATGCGGTATCGCAGATTCGCGGTCGCTTACGCATGTTCCAGCGGCAGATGAGCAACTACGCCAAACGCACGGTGTCCAAGATTCGCCATACCACGCCATTGGTGAGCGAGGATCGGATTTTCGCGCGCACCCGCGAACTGCAGGTCGAGGCGATTCATCATGTTATCGGCCAGCTTATTGACGAGATGGGCCAGGATACGTACAACACCGAGCATTGTTCGGCGCTGTTGCTGGATTATCGTCGCGCTGCGGCTTCATTGCAGGCACGTCCGAATATGAGCGGCACTACGGAAACCATCACGCAGGTCGAGGACGTAAAGCGCGAGAGCTACGGTATCGAACTCGGTGTGATTCAGGACATGTACGAAGCCGGCGACATCAACCGAACCCAAGCCCGCTCCCTGAGGCGCAACATCTACGTTATGCAGGTCGATGCTGATTCCGGCATCTAGTTTCCTTGGCTCCCTTCTCTGAGGGGAGCCAAGTTGGGGATTGCTATTTCCGTGTGATTCTCTTCAGTATGTGCAGTAGTGCTTGCAGTGCTCACTTCGCCCATGGGAGAACAGTCTATGACCGAGTCAGCCACAAGCGCCCTCGATGTCCGATTGCTGCGACGGCCGCGCCAATTCCAGTGATGGCGGCTGACTACAGCACGCCAGAAGTAATGTCGTTGTCAAGTAGCCACTGGCGCAAATCGGCGAACTCCTCAAGACTCACATTGTGATCCAGACCGTGGTAGCTCTTGGTTTTCAGCCACGTATGCTCTTCCAGCCAAGCGGCGGTGGCGAACAGTTCGTATTTCGGGATTACGCCATCGTTCTTGCCGTACGTATAGAACACGGGGATATCGTAATCGGCCAGGCGAGAGTCGGCGGGGGCCGTGCCGGGCACCTGACCGGGTGTGTTGAAGCCGGACAGGGAGACGACGGCCCGGTACCGCTCGGGATTGATACGCAACAAATGCACGGCGACCAGCCCACCTTGTGAAAATCCAAGCGGCACCACGTCACGGTCGGCGGGAATGTTGTCGGCCACCCATCGGTCGACTGCTGTGGCGGCGGCATACGCGTCGTAGTCACGATCATCGCCGATAGGCAGGGCATCGTGGAACCACGCGTAGTTGCCGGGGTCGGGGCTGCCCTCACGGGCCGGCGCGAGTGTCAGCGGTCCGCGCAATGCCACGAAATCGTTATATGGAGCGATGAGGCGCATGATGTCCGCCATGTCTTCTTCGCTGGATCCCCATCCATGCAGGCACAGGAACAGCGGATGCGTGGCATGCTGATCGAAGCCGCCGCGCGAGGTGACGCTGTGTTCCACAGTGAGTGGCTCGCCAAAACGTCCGGGCACAGTGGTGGATTCGCGGCCGATCAGGGGCTGGCTGGCATTCGCTTCTTTGCTCATACCAATCCAATATAGAGGTCTTGCGCGCTGTGCGGAAAACGATGGACCATGATTTCAGTCACATTGGGTAATCCGCGTCGAATCGCCTTGGGACTTTCCAGGGGATACCGGCAATCTGTCAGGCATTACCGCTGTTTGCGGCTGCGGTGATTGTCTCAAGTTCGCCGCCCCACTGCTGCTGCAGTGCGGTCATCTTGCTGGCCTCGCCGAACACCATCCAACGTTTGCCGCTCAGCAATCGCCAATCGCCTTTCGTCTGCTCATTATCAGCGTATTGGCTCAGCAGTTCGGAGATCTTGCTTTCGATAGGTGCCCGGCTGATGGCTGCGGACGATTCCGATTCAAAGGACACGAAGGCCACTCTCGGATCAGTGCACATCTGTACGGTGGTGATGCCTGGCAAACCGCCCGTATCAAGCCCCTGCCATCCTTCTTTGCACGCGCCGGCAGCTTGTTCGATGCCTTGCTCCATCTGTGCGGTATCTTCGACGGGTGCCTTGTCGTTCGACTGCTGAATCAGTCCTTCCGGGAACAATACGCCCATGGCCACGCCGATAACCAAGCAAACTATGGCGCACACCAGTGCGATGATGCCGCCCGCACCCACTCCCCCGTGAGTGGCGTACCGAGGCATGGTGACTCGCGCAGCGATGACCAGAATCAGGGTGATGCCGATAAGCACCGCCGCCGTCAACGCAATGTATCGTCCTGGCACTGCCGTCATAAAGGAAATGGCGTAAGGCGCGATTTCATGAACCGCCGAGGTGGCCGATACCACGACGGCTAGCAGTCCGCTGACAACGGCAAGTCTGCGGCACAACATCGACGTTGGGCTGCTGGCTTTTGTAGCGGCAAATCGCCGGCCGGCATTCCGCCTGGATGGGCGTCGATTCTGTGCACGACGTGAGCTGCGCGAATCGTCATACTGACCATCGCCGAAGAAATCGTAGTCCTCATCGTTGCGCGCCATCGGTGCCCCCTTCCTGCCGATTACACAGCTAGTGTACCGCTATGGCTTGGGAATGGCGGTCATTCGGGGGAATGATTCAGGGCACAAAAAAGAACCCCGGCGGTTGCCCGCCGGGGAGAGAAAGGAGAGAGAAGAAGAAAGGGGATTCAATTGTCGGGAACTGCTGCGGCTCCTGATCAGCTTTCCGCTGACATCATTTATATAACCACTGCTTTCTGGGTCTACCTCTAAGTTTCTCTGAGAAAAACCTGAGAATACTTGCGATTGATGGACCGCGGAAGCGTGAGGAGCCTCTCACGTTTCCGCCCAAGGCGCTAGACTTGAAGGCAGTATTTATTTGCCCAAGGAGTTTTTCACATGCTGCTGTCCGACCGCGACATTCTCGCCGCACAGTCCGCAGGTCATATCTCACTTGATCCGTGGACCCCCGAAATGGTGCAGCCCGCTTCCATCGACGTGCGATTGGATCGGTACTTCCGTTTGTTCAATAACCACGCCTACACCTATGTCGATCCGGCGGAAAACCAGGGCGCGCTCACCGAACAGTTCGAGGTGGATCCCGACGAACCGTGGATTTTGCACCCCGGCGAGTTCGCACTGGGTTCCACGTGGGAATACGTCAAGTTGGACCCGTCCATTGCCGCCCGTCTGGAAGGCAAGAGCTCACTGGGTCGATTGGGTATTCTGACCCATTCGACTGCGGGCTTCATTGACCCCGGTTTCGAGGGGCATATTACGCTTGAGTTGTCTAATGTGTCGACGCTGCCGGTCAAACTATGGCCTGGCATGAAAATCGGCCAGATGTGCTTCTTCCAGCTGAGCTCGCCCGCTGAGCACCCTTATGGCTCCAAGGGCACCGGCTCGCATTATCAGGGCCAGCGGGGTCCGACGCCGAGCCGTTCCTACGAGAATTTCTACCGCGCGCACATCGACGACTGAGCGTTGCGACGTACCATTCGGCCGGCGGATGCCGGCCATTTGCTTAATCCCAAGGAGATGTCATGACCAACAGCGATGGTGGGTTCCAGTTCGACTTCCAGCAGCACGAAAAGCCGGTCAGACCAACGGTTCCTCCGATTCCCGGGCAAGAGACGGCAGCATATGGCGCGCAGCCAGCGACACAAGCCACACCGGCTCTGCAATTCCCGCAATCTGTGCAGGCAGCACAGCCGACGCAGTTTGCACAGCCCACACAGCCCATCGATCCGGCCATGACGCAACCGTTCTCGCCGCAATTCCCGGCTGCGGTTGCCGCACAAGCACCACAGCCGGCGGCAGCCACGCAGCCAGTAGTATCCGAAACACCAATCGCCGCTGCGCCCGGCCAGCAGCAATACGTTTGGGATCAGACGACGCAAAGCTTCCGCCCGGTGGAACCGACAGCGCCGGTGACGCCAGCCGCACCGGCGGCACCGGCGACATCGCCTGTTTCGGCAGCTTCAAACGCCGCGACACAAGCGTTCCAGCCCAGTCAGGCCGAGCAGCCTGCGGTAGATGCCGAAGCAACACAAGCGTTCCAGCCTGATCAGGTCATGGCAACACAGCCTTTCGAAGCTCAGGCCATGCCGAATGCCGAAACCGCGGCTACACAGGCATTCCAGCCTGATTCAGCTGCGGCCACACAGGCATATGGCACATCATCCACCGTATCCGGTGAGACCGTTGCCATGCCTGCAACGCAAGTAGCGTCTGCCGATGATGCCGCAGCCACACAGGTGTTCCAACCGGCCGCCCTGGCCGCTTCGGCACAGGCTCAGCCTGCTGTGATGCCTCCCTCCATTCCGTTGGCTCAGGTCTCCGATGAGGACGATTCCGCTACCGCTGAGCCTCGTCACGGCGGTAGCGGCAAAAAGAACACCCTCAAAATCGTCGGCATTGCCGTAGCGGTAGTCGCCGTGATAGCGCTGGTTGTCGCCGGCCTGCTCTGGTGGCATTCCAACAGCGGCAAGGCGAGCCAAGCCGTGGCACTGGCCGAGTGCAAGGTAGCGGCCAAGCAGTACACGAATGCTCAGAAGAAGCTCACCACCGCCATATCCAATGGCCAAACCAGCGCGCAAACATCCACCAGCGATGTGGCCGATGCCAATACGCTCACCACGCTGAATCAGGCGTTGCAAGACGCCGGCAATCCGGCTGACACCGCCAAGTGCGATTCCAGCCTCAACGCCACTGAGTTGAAGTCTCACACTAAAGAGCTGCAGAATGATGCCAGCGACATGGCTGACAAGACGGATGCCATCAACAATGCGATCAAGGCCGTTAACACTTCAAAGGCGACGGCCGATACCGACACACTGAAATCGAACCTGAGCTCGGCTATTTCGCAGGCGCAGGGCACGCTGGATAATTCCGCGGGCAGTGTGGCCGATGAAAACACCCGCACCGCGCTGCAAAACGCCATCACCGAGGCCAATACGGTGATGAACGGGACCAGTCCGTCCGAATCCGACGTCAACAATGCGATTTCTAAACTGCAGAAGGCCGAGTCCGACGTCACCGCCTCGATGCAGGCCAAGCAGCAGGCAGATGCCGCCAAGCAAGCTCAGGAAGAGGCTCAGCGGAAGGCCGACCAAGAGGCACAGCAGAAGGCCAAGCAGCAGGCGCAGCAGAAGTCTCAAGACGGGTCCACCTCTACTGACGGCCCCGACGGCAGCCACAACTGAGGTCTGCAGCGTTCTCCCGTTTCCCATGGGGCGGTAACTTCCCCATGGGGCGGTTAGCGCATTTTCCTTTTTCGCGGAATAATGCCGTTTTCAGCGACCGCCCCATGAGGAAATTACCGCCCCATGGGATAATTACCGCCCCATGAGGAGCCGTTTGGATATAGCAGTGGGCCGGGCTCTGAACACCAGAGCCCAGCCCACTGCTATATGCCCACAATCAGGGCTATTGCGATGGCTTAACGCTTGACCATCGCACGTAGCACAATCTTGCGCAGCTCGGAGGCGAGCAGCACGAACGCGGCCAGGCAGATGCACTCCACCCACGCCATCGGGCTCAGCGCCACGGTGCCGAACGGACCATTGAGGAACGGCACATAAATCACCGCAAGCTGCAGCACCACGGACAAACCAATCGCCCCCCAGAGCCACGCATTGGAGAACAATCCCACGAACGCGGACTGCAGATGCGAACGGGAGGCGAGTGCGTTGAACAGCTGGGCGAACACCAGAATCGTGAAGCCCATCGTACGGGCCTCGGTCATCTGCGCCTCATGGCCGATGGCCTCCACCGAACGGTCGGTGAACAAGCCGCCGGACAAGTGCATATCCATGCCAATCAACGTAACCACCGCCATGATGACGCCGACGAAGATGATGTCGCCCCACATCGAAGCATCGATCACACGATCCGTCATCTTGCGGGGTTTGCGGCCCATCACATCATCGGTCTGAGGATCGACGCCCATGGCCAACGCCGGAGCGGCATCGGTCAGCAGGTTGATCCACAACAGCTGGGTGGCGAGCAACGGCACCGTGACACCCACGGTCTCCGGCTGCCGGATACCGAGGAAACCAGCCAACACCACGCCAAGAAACACGGTGAACACTTCGCCCACATTGGAGCTCAGCAGGTAGCGCAGGAACTTGCGGATGTTGTCGAAGATCACGCGGCCCTCACGCACGGCGGCCACGATCGTGGAGAAATTATCATCCGCCAGAATCATCTTGGCGCTCTGCTTGGTCACCTCGGTGCCGGTGATGCCCATGGCCACGCCGATATCCGCGGACTTGACAGCCGGAGCGTCGTTCACGCCGTCACCGGTCATGGCCACGATATTGCCTTGCCGCTGCAAGGATTCGACGATCCTGAGCTTATGCTCGGGCGCCACACGCGCATACACGGACACTTCGGCGGTGGCCTTGTCGAACGCGGCCTCGTCGGGCAGGCGATCAAGCTGGTCGCCGGTCAACGCCTGACCGTCCTTGGCGATGATGCCAAGATCGGAGGCTATGCGGGCGGCGGTCAGCGGGTGGTCGCCGGTGATCATCACCGTACGGATGCCCGCACGATGGGCCTCGGCCACGGAATCACGCACCTCGGTACGCGGCGGATCGATGATGGCGACCATGCCGTTCCAGATAAGATCGGTTTCGATGGCCTCGGCCTGATCGGCGATGTCGGACACCTGGCCCGCGGCGTTGACGCTCACACCGGGAACATCGGCCAAGACGCTGGTCTCCAGCGGACGGCACGCCTCACCGAGCGTGCGATACGCCTCGGAGGAAAGACGTTCGACGGCGGCGAGAATCGACTGACGGTCTCCTTCGGTGAGTTTGCGGACCTGTCCGCCCACGCGGATACGCGAGCAGTAGCTCAACAGCACGTCCGGCGCGCCCTTGGCGAACACGGTGAGCTTGTCTGAATCGGTGCTGTCCTTGGCGATGATGGACATGCGCTTGCGCTCCGAAGTGAATGGGATCTCGCCCACGCGCGTGTATCGCGTGATCTTGCGATCGGCCTTGACTTTGCGGGCGGCCACGATAAGCGAGACTTCGGTGGGGTCGCCCACGATCTCCCAGCGGCCGTTCTCCTCACGCAGTTCACCGTCGTTCGCAAGCGTGCCGGCCACAAGCGTGGCGACGACCTCATCGGCCATGATCCGGGCCTGCTCGGACTCGGGATCAACGCCGCCGGCCAGTACCATACGCCCTTCGGGCGCATAGCCGGTGCCGGTGATCTGCACTTCGCCGGACGGGGTGACCACACGTTCCACGGTCATTTCATTACGGGTCAGCGTGCCGGTCTTATCCGAGCAGATCACGGAAGCGGATCCCAGGGTCTCCACCGAATGCAGTTTCTTGACGATGGCGTTGTGCGCGGCCATACGCTGCACCCCAAGCGCCAGCACCACGGTCAGGATGGCGGCCAAACCTTCCGGCACGGCGGCCACGGCAAGCGAGACGGCCAGCAGCAAGGAGTCGATCACATCCTGCGTGGTGTTGAAGCCCGCGAGCACGGCAAGTGCCACCAGCACCACGACGGCGATGATGCACACCGCGATGCCGAGGATCTTGGAGACGTAATCCATCTCCTTCTGCAACGGGGTTTTCTCGTCCTCCGTGGCGGAGAGCATGCCGGCGATCTTGCCGACCTGCGTGTTCATGCCGGTACCGGTCACAATCGCGCGGGGCCCGTGCCCTGAGTCACGGACGTGCCGTTGAAGATCATGTTGGAACGGTCGCCCAACGCCTTCGCCTCGGCAAGCGTGTCCGGCTTCTTGCCGACCGGCACGGATTCGCCGGTCAGCGAGGCCTCCGCGATGCGCAGACTGGCCGCATTGACCAGTCGGCCATCGGCGGAAACCGAATCGCCCTCGGCGAGAACGATGATGTCGCCGGGAACCACGTCAGTGGTATTGATGCGCACGACCCTGCCGCCACGCAGCACCGAAGTCTGCGGGGCGGTCATCTGCGCAAGCGCCTCGACTGCCGCCTCGGCCTTGGCCTCCTGCATGTAGCCGAGCACGGCATTGACAATCAGGATCAAGATGATCACGATGGCGTCGAACGGAAGCGCCTCGCCGCCTTCCGCGCCGGGCTGCGCCTGTGAGCGCTCGATGAACCAGGCGATAACCGAAATCACGGTGGCCGCGATCAGCAGGTAGACCAGCGGATCCTGGAATTGGGCCAGGAACTTTCTCCACTTCGGCACGGGCGGGGCGCTGGCAAGCTCATTTGGACCGAACTGGGCAAGCCGACGCTTGGCCTCCTCTTCGCTCAGGCCTTGGGACAGGTCGACGTTCAGGGCTTTGGCCACATCGTCGGCGCTGGTCAGACTCGGATCGGCATCCCCCAATAGCGCTTCCTGTGCGCGCATTGCTTCCGACTCCACGACCCCGTTCGTTGCGGTCGCGGACTTTGCGGATTGATCGTTACGATCATCCATGGTGTTCTCCTTGGTATCGCCGCGGAGTAGTCAGCCTCGCGCCGGCACCGGGTTGTCTCTCCCGGGCGGCGCAGGACTGCGCGGTTATGGGCATCGACGCAATTGCAGCCGATGCGTACGATGCCATTATTCCATAACCCGGCGGCACACTGGTCAAGCCATGACGGGCGAGCTGGGCGCGGACATCGTCGAGCGGTACAACGACTCGCCCATCGCTGCGGCCGCGCTGCCCGCCCTGACCTCGGTGCGTCCGCCGTACGCGCGTATCGTCACCGAGGTCTTGCGTCTCATCGAAATCGGGCCCGGGAATCCCACGCACATCTCGTTGCCACCGGAACTCGTCGTGCGCGCCTCGAGCTCGAATCGGCTTATCTGACGGCGAGGGTGCCCACTTGCGCGCCGACGGCCACCGTACCGGAACCGGTAAGATCCAAAGCGGCGATGGTGGCCGGGTTGGTGAACACCACGATGACGTCGGTGGCTTTGCCCGCGGCCTTGACCGCATCGAGATCGACCTTCTCGATGGGATCGCCGGCTGAGACCGTCTGCCCGGCACTCACCAGCATCGTGAAAGGCGCGCCCTTGAGTTGCACGGTATCGACGCCGATATGCACCAACACCTCGACACCGCCCGGAGTGGTGATGCCCACGGCGTGTTTGGCGTCGGCCACGGTGGTCACCGTTCCGGAAACAGGGGCGACGACCAGCCCGGAGGACGGCACCACGCCGAACCCATCGCCCAGAATCTTGGCGGCGAACGTGTCGTCGGGCACTTTCTCGATGGACTCCCAGACACCATCGCATGGGGCGAGAACCGACATCGCTGCGGGGGCGGGCACCGCCTCATCGCTGTTGTGGAACAAACCGGAGAACAATCCCATAATGACTCCTTGAAAACCAATGATGGACGATAACGGACGACTGCGTGACGCCGATCATGTCGACGTCACGCAGCGCAGCTCAGTCATCATGCCATGCGCCAGACTGCCAAGCGCTAGGCTTTATGCAACTCTTCCATGGCATCGGCCACAGCCTGCACCTGCGTGCCGACCACAACCTGGACATTCCTGTCATCGATGACCTTCACGCCGGGCACCAGCTTGCGGATGGCGTCCACATCCACCTTGGCGGTGTCCTTGACGCCCAGACGCAGACGGGTCACGCAGTTCTCGATGTCGACGATATTGGCCTTGCCGCCAAGCAGCGCGTAGAGCTTCGCGGCCAGCGCGACGTACTTGTCGCGGGAGACCGCGGCGGCCGGGGCGGCGCCGGTGTCGAGAATGCCCGCCACGGCGGCGGCGCCCTCGTCGTCAACGCCATCGCCACGGCCCGGGGTCTTGAGGTCGAACTTCTTGATCATAAACGTGAACACGAAGTAGTAGATGACCGCGAAGACCAGGCCCTGCACGATAAGCATCCACGGCATATGCGCCTGCGGCACACGCAGCGAGAGGAACCAATCGATGAAGCCGGCGGAGAAGTTGAAGCCGGCGATCCACTGGAAGGATGCGGCGATGAACACCGACAGGGCGGTGAGCAGCGCGTGCACCACGTACAGCGGGAAGGCGGCGAACATGAAGGAGAACTCCAGGGGCTCGGTCACACCGGTGAGGAAGGCGGCCAGACCACCGGCGAGCATCAGGGAGCCGACGGTACGACGGTTCTCCGGCTTGGCGCAGCGGTAGATGGCAAACGCGCCCGCAGGCAAGCCGAACATCATGATCGGGAAGAAGCCGGCCTGGTACATGCCGGTGACATACTCGCCCCACGGCTGGAATCCGCCGGTGGCCAGCACGGCCTTGGTGGTGCCGTTGAGACCGCCCACACCGTTCCAGAACTTGGTGATGTCGTCAATGCCGGCAAGGTTGAACCAGAACACGTTGTTGAGGGCGTGGTGCAGACCCGTGGGGATGAGCAGACGGTTGAAGAAGGCGTAGATGCCGGCGCCGACCGCACCCATGCCCATCAGGGACTCGCCGAAGGCGACCAGACCGTTGTAGACCAGCGGCCACACGAACAGCAGCACCAGGGAAATGACCGACATCAGCGCGGCGGTCAGAATCGGCACGCAGCGACGGCCGGAGAAGAAGGCCAGGAAGTCAGGCAGCTTGGTCTTGCTGAAGCGGTTGTACAACGCACCGGACACGCAGCCGACCATGATGCCGAAGAACACGTTCTTGTTGCCGATGGCGCCGGGAGCAAAGGCGGCCGGCGGGTTCTCGGCGTCGAAGCCCAGGAACATGGAGGCCGAGCCCATGATCGTGGTGATGGTCATGAAACCGACCAGACCGGACAGGGCCGAGGCGCCGTCCTTGTCACGGGCCATGCCGACGGCTACGCCAACGGCGAACAGCAGGCCCAGATTGTCGAGGATCGCCGAACCCGTCTTGCACAGATAAGCGGCGATGACGTTGCCGCCACCCCAACCGCTCGGATCGATCCAATAGCCGATGCCCAGGAAGAGCGCCGCGGCGGGCAGGCAGGCGACGGGCAGCATCAGCGCGCGGCCTAGTCGCTGAATATAGGCTTTCATTTCTTTCTCCCTTCATGCGGGTTTTCCAGCGGTGGAGTACTTCTCTGTGCCCTGCTCCGCCGTCACGCGCCGACCCTCCATTGGACCGGCCGATATCCGGCGGGGCGAGTACCGCTTTCAACGGATAATAGTACGCCACAGACGTCATACGTCGCAACTCAGCGCACTGAAATCAAGACTCGGAGAACCGTGCGCGGATTTCGGAAACCTAATCGAACGTGCAAAGCGTCTGAGCCGCGGAATGCCGCCATTTTCGGTCATGTTCGTTTGTGCGGAAACAGTTCGGATGGGTGCACGGTTCTTACTGAGAATCGTCCTCTGCACCCATCGCGGCGGCCATGGCGGCGTCTCGGGAACCCTTGGTGACCCGCAGGCCCACGGTGACGCCGACCAACACCACCGTGCAGGCGATCCACAGCACCCGCCCGCCGAAGCCGCCGATCACCCAGCCGCCGATCAGCGGCGCCAATGCGATCGACACCGACCACACCACGTTATAGACGCCCTGGTACGTGCCGCGGGCGGTGGCGGGCGCCATGGCGGCGACCGTGGTGGTGGCGATGGGGAACGTGCCCAGCTCGCCCAGCGTCCACAGCACTACGGCAAGCGCGAACCCGCCCCATGAATGGGCCACGGCCTGCACCGCATAGCCGATGGCGGTCACCGCAAGGCCCATCACGAGCACACGCGAATTGCCCATGCGCGCGAACAGTTTCATGGCGGGAATCTGCAGCAGACACAGCATGCCGCCGTTGATGGTCAACAGCACCGAATAGTCGCCCAACCCCAGACCAAGGTCCGTCATGGCAATGGGCAGGCCGGAGGTGCTTTGGAAGTACACCAGGAAGTAGCCGAACATCAGCAGGGAGAAGCCGAGGAATGGAGTATCGGTGAGCACGCGCCGCCAATTGCGAGACATGGCGCCCTCGGGGCGGGCCGCCGGCGCCGAAGTCGTCAGATGCCTCACTTCGCGGAAGAACACGATCAGCAATATCGTGACGGCGATCATCACCGCCGCCTCGACGTAGAACATCAGCGAATAGGAGATCTTGATCAGCTGATTGGCCACGATCGGGCCGATCGCATACCCGAAATTGATGGCCCATGATTGCAGCACATAGGCGCGCTGTTGACGCTTGGGAGGCACCACGTCGGCGATGTATGCGGCGATGGCCGGACTGGGCAGCGAGGCGAACGCGCCGTATACGAACAGGGCCGCGCCCAACGCCACGGGATCGGCGAGGACGGAGACGACCAGAAGAGCGGCGGCCGCGCCGATTTCACCGATGATGATCATCGACTGGCGGCCGAACCGGTCGGACAGCGCGCCACCGAAAAGACAGCCGATGATGGCGCCGAAACCGTACATGGCCACGACCGCGCCCACAACGCCTTCGTCGAGGTGCAGCGCGGAGACCAGGTAGATCGACAGGAACGACGTCACGAAGCGGCCCATCCACAGGATCAGAATCGCCAGCCACAATCCCCAGTACAGCGGGGATAGTCCGAATATCATGCGTTGCTTCTTCACTCCCAATACCTTACCGGCTTCCGATGGCGGAATGGCCGTGTCTTGGCGCGGGGTGCTGGGACAATGGCACCTATGGCTAACAAAAAAGGACCGACCAAGGGGTCGGGTGGCAAGCATCGCAACAAACTGAAGGGTTACGGCCCCACTCCGAAGGCCGAGGACCGCGTCTACCACAAGGCATACAAGGCCAAGAAGGCGGCGGAACGCCGGCAGATGGCCGACCCGCGTCTGGCAGCCCGCCGCCGAGTGGACAAGTTCGCTTCGGCGGACACCTCGGATCTGGTGTACGGCCGCAATTCCGTGCTGGAGGCACTGCGTGTGGGCGTGCCATCCTCCACGCTGTACATCATGTCGCGCATCGAGCATGACGACCGCACCCGCGAAATCGTGAAGATCGCCGGTATGAACGGCCTGCACATGCTGGAGGCCGACCGTCTGGAGATGGATCGTATCGCCCGCTCCGGCAACCATCAGGGCGTGATTCTGAAGGTGGATCCGTTCCAGTACTCCTCGTTGAACGAGCTGGCCGATCGTGCCGAGAAGAAGGCCAAGGCAATGGAGGCCGCGAATTCGGCGGCCGCCCGTATTGCTGCGCGACCGCTGTTTATTGCATTGGACGGCGTGACCGATCCGCAGAACCTGGGTGCCGTGATTCGTTCGGCGGCCGCATTCGGTGCCAATGGTGTGATTCTGCCGGAACGCCGTTCCGCTTCAGTGAACGCCGCCGCCTGGAAGGTGTCTGCCGGTGCGGCCGCGCATATGCCGGTAGCGCGCGTGGTGAACCTGACCAAGGCACTTGAGGGCTTGAAGGAGCGTGGATACTACGTTGTCGGCCTTGACGGTGGCGGCGATAAGCTCGTCGGCGAGACCGGCTTTGAATCCGATCCGCTCGTTGTAGTGCTCGGTTCGGAAGGCAGCGGTTTGGGCCGACTAGTGCGCGAAACCTGCGACGCGATTGCCGGCATCCCGATCAGCTCGTCTGTTGAGTCGCTGAACGCTTCAGTAGCGGCGGGTATCAGCCTGTACGCGGTGTCCAACGCACGGCGCAAGGCTGCGGCGGAGTGATTGTCGCTTGAGGCCGTAATAGGTTGTACATACACGGAAGCCCCTCTATTTGAGGGGCTTCTTTGTGTGATGGGCTCACCTACAGACAGTCCATTGGATTGTCCGCTTAATGACTCCACACTGCCGCATCCGGATCGTCATCGGGGTTGTAGCCGTCGTCGTCCGGGTCGCTGTAGGTGGATTCGTCGTCAATGACGCCGGAATCGGCCTCTTCGTTAAGTTCGGCGAGTGCCTTGGAATCAAGGTTGTAGCTCGGCAGAACGTTGTCGATGTAGCTGGTCACGGCCTCACCCATCGGCACGTCGTGGCCGGCCTCCTCCGCCAGGAACCAGCGATGGTCAAGCACCTCATGGAAGAACTGAGCAGGCTCGATCTGGGAGCGATATTCACGCGGAATCATACGCACGGTCGGCTCGAACACCTCGCGCATCCAGTCGGTGGCCACGATTTCCAGATCCTCGCCCTCACGCCACGTGGAGGCACGGTAGGCGTCAAGATCGTTGAGCAGACGACGGGCCTGGTTCTCCTGCACGTCAAGGCCGGTGAGGCGCAGCAGCTTGCGGTTGGCGTAGCCGGCGTCCACCACGCGCGGGCGGACCAGCACACGCTTGCCGTCCTCGGCGGTCTTCATTTCCAGCTCGTCCACGTCGAAGCCCAGCTCGTTGAGCTTGTTGACGCGCTGCTCGATCTTCCACATTTCGTCCGGGTTGAACTTGTCGGTGTCGGTCAGGGCGCTCCACAGCGAGTGGTAGCGGTCGACCAGGCGGTTGCCCACCTCGATCTCATCCACGTCGCCGGGCAGCAGCTTGCCGGACGCCAAATCCATAAGTTCGCCGATGATGTTGGTGCGGGCCAAGTCGATATCGTATTCGCGCTGGCCATCGGTGAGCTGGACTTGCAGGTCACCGGTCTCGGCGTCCACCAGGAAGGCGGAGAAAGCGTCGGCGTCGCGCAGGAACAGGACGTTCGACAGCGACACATCGCCCCAGTAGAAGCCGGCCAGGTGCAGGCGCACCAGCAGCACGGCGAGGGCGTCAATCAGTCGTTCGGCGGTGTCCGGACGCAGGTTGCGGGCGAACAACGCACGGTACGGCAGCGAGAACTTCAAGTGCCGGGTGACCAGAATCGCCTCCAGCGGCTCCCCTTCACGGGTGTGACGACCGGTGACCACGGCAATCGGGGTGACGGTCGGCAACTCGAGCTTCTGCAGTCGGCGCAGAATCTCATACTCTCGCTCGGCCACCTGCCGCGTGATCTCCTTCATGGCATACACCTCGTCGCCCACGTGCACGAATCGCACGACGTGGCGGGAGATGCCTCGTGGCAGGTTGGCCAGCAGGTCCTCGGGCCAAGTGGCCAAGGGCTTGTGCCAGGGCAGCGTGAACATCTTTGGGTTCGAGCTGGCGGCGGTGATTTTCAGTGCTTGCGGTTCCGCTGAATTGGCGTGATCGTCTTCGGCTTTGACAGACGTGGCCTTCAGCGCACGCGGATCCATCTGGGGTAATTCGTTCAACTCCATGTGTTCGATTTTACGTGTCGTTCGCGATGTGTGCTCCTTGGCCACGACTTCGGCGCGTTATGTTTACGGGAAAACACCGTTTGGTCTCTCCCTCAGACCGTCTAGAAGGCAAAAGAAAAGCCCCGCAGCTATGCAGGGCTTTTCCAACGAGGCCATAAGAGAGGAAGAGAATAACCTCGTTTAATGGTTGACGAAGCGATTAGACCTCGCCAAGTATCTACTAGTTCAGACGCAGCTCAGTCGACGGAGCGAACAGGTGCATCTTGGCCGGGTCGATCTTGATCTTGACGGTCGCGCCAACCTTCGGCAGCGCACGCGGATTCACACGAATCGTGGTGAGCTTGTTCTGGTCGGACATGACCTGGGAGGCCTCGGCGGCGGATCCATCGGTGACGATGGTACCGTAGATGTAGCCATCGGAGCCCAGATCCTCGACGTTCACAACCTTCAGGGAGAAGGCGTTCGGGTCATCGACCGGGGCCAGACCAGCGTCCTCAGGACGGAAGCCGACCACGATCTGGCCGTTGTCTTCGGCGGTGAGCTTGTTGACGGCCTCAGCCGGCAGATCCACGGTGTCCTCACCGATCTTCGCCTTGCCGTTGACCACCGGGTGGGTGTTCAGGTTCATCGACGGGGAGCCGATGAAGCCGGCGACGAACACGTTGGCCGGGCGATCGTACAGCTCGGTCGGGGCGCCGACCTGCTGCAGGATGCCGAGCTTGATGACGGCGATGCGATCGCCCATCGTCAGGGCCTCGGTCTGATCGTGGGTCACGTACAGGGTGGTGACGCCCAGCTGACGCTGCAGGGCAGCGATCTGGGTACGGGTCTGGACACGGAGCTTGGCGTCGAGGTTGGACAGCGGCTCATCCATGAGGAAGACCTTCGGCTCACGGACGATTGCACGACCCATGGCCACACGCTGACGCTGACCACCGGACAGAGCCTTCGGCTTACGATCGAGGTACTCGGTCAGGTCGAGGATCTCAGCGGCCTTCTCGACGCGCTTGCGGATCTCTTCCTTCGGAGTGCCGGCGATCTTCAGGGCGAAGCCCATGTTGTCGGCAACGGTCATGTGCGGGTACAGAGCGTAGTTCTGGAACACCATTGCGATGTCGCGGTCCTTCGGCTGCATCGTGGTGACATCCTTGCCACCAATGAGGATGCGGCCCTTGTTGACCTCCTCCAGGCCGGCGAGCATACGAAGGGTCGTAGACTTACCACAGCCAGAAGGGCCAACGAGGACGAGGAACTCGCCATCCTTGATATCAAGATTCAGATCATCCACGGAGGGCTTATCGTTGCCCGGGTAGATACGAGTGACGTGGTCGAAAACGACTTCTGCCATAATTACTAATCCTTTCAGAGGCAGGTACGTGCCTCACGATCCGTTGTAAAGGGATTTGTTCTTTACTGCGCTTCTGCCCTCGCCACCGACGTACAACTTTGCTTTCGGAAACTGCAAGCTTCAGCGTTTACTTTTTTCCGGTTCAGTGAAGGTTCTCTTCGTTGAGCCGAGAACTACTATACACGGACCGTGGACCAAGGCAAGTGGCGTGTCTGAAAATGTAGTTAACTTTATGGGCGTTTCTGGGGGTGTTGTGTGGTTCGGCCCATGACACGCCTGTTTCTCGAACGTGCGAACCGGCACGCCCGGCGTAGAGCAGGCCTGCTCTTCCCGAACTGACGGATTCCATCAGTCGCCGACTAATGTAACACAGACTCGAAGGTGACGCCGTTGCGGGCGGCTTTGCGCTCGGCCTTGCGCTCCTCGGCGTTTTCGATGCGCTGGATGCGCAGCTGGCGCCAGTCCTCGCGCATGTCGCGGAAACGGTCGGCCAGCGTTACGTCATCGTTCTCGGCATCGCCATCAGTACCACTGCCATCGGCCTTACCGAACGTGCCATCGGCTACCTTGGTGATGCCCAGCTTGAGCAGTCCGAGCAACTCACGCAACGTTTCCGGTACTGGCTCATCGCCCTCATCGGCGGACTTGGTCAGGCCCTCGATGCGGCGACGAAGCGCATCGGCGTCCTCGGGATCGATCTTGAGCCCGGCGATCAGCGACTGGCGCATGGTCTCGTAATCGAGGTTGGCAAAGAAATTCAGCTGTTGCAGCGTCATGAAGCCCTTGAGCTCGGGGAATCGGTGGACGATGTATTCCTCGCGGTCGTCGGCGGCGCGGGTCCAGTCGCGGGTGAGCTGCGGATCCCAGCTGGCGGTAATCGACCCCTCGCGCATGCGGTAGTGGTACAGCGCCTTGGGCAGACGGACCACGCGCGTGGCCTCGCCGATCACGTTGCAGATACGGGAGAGATCCTCGATTTTGCGACCCACCGGGAAGGAGAATCCGGTGCCCTGATAGGTGGAGGCGGGTGCCAGGAAGGCCCAGAAATAGCCGTCAATCTCAGCCTTGACTTGCTTTTTGATGGCCTCGACCGGGGTCAGGACCTGCACCTCGGTGAAGTCGTTGTGGCGATAGTTGGACAGCAGCGGCTTGTTGTTCTCGGAGATGGTGTCGAACTGGAACATCACCAGATCGGCATCGTATTCACGCATGGCATTCAGGCAGTCTTCCACCAGCGTGGGCGCCACAGTGTCATCCGAATCCGCAAAGTAGATGTATGAGCCGGTCGCCTGGGCGATGCCGGCATTGCGTGCGTCGGACAGTCCGCCGTTGGGCTTGTGAATCACCCGCACGCGCGGGTCGCGGGTGGCCCAAGCGTCGCACATGGCCGGGCAGTCGTCAGGCGAGCCATCATCCACCAGCAGAATCTCGAGGTTGCGATAGGTCTGCGCAACCACAGACTTCACGCATTCATCAAGGAATTTCTCGACCTTATATACCGGGATGATGATGCTGACCAACGGCTCCTGTTCCATGCCTCCAGCGTAGCGCCGTCGTGCGAACGCGGCGGCGCTGCGGGTTCGCGGACCGCGAAACCCTTAGAAATCCCAGTCGTCGTCATCGGTTTCTTCGGCTTTGCCCATCACGTAGGAGGAGCCGGAGCCGGAGAAGAAGTCGTGGTTTTCGTCGGCGTTCGGGCTCAGGGCGGCCAGGATCGCGGGGTTCACATCGCAAATCTCAGCCGGGAACAAAGCCGGGTAGCCGAGGTTCATCAGCGCCTTGTTACCGTTGTACCGCAGGAACTTCTCGACGTCATCGGTCAGGCCCACGCGGTCGTACAGCGACTGGGTGTACTCCACCTCGTTGTCGTACAGCTCGTTGAGCAGGTCGTACGTGTAGTCCTGCAGATCCAGACGCTCGGCATCGCTCAGCTGGGCGATGCCCTTCTGGTACTTGTAGCCGATGTAGTAGCCGTGGACGGCCTCATCGCGGATGATCAGACGAATCACGTCGGCGGTGTTCGTCAGCTTGGCGTGCGCGGAGAAGTACATCGGCAGATAGAAGCCGGAGTAGAAGAGGAAGGACTCGAGCAGGGTGGAGGCCACCTTGCGCTTGTACGGGTTGTCGCCCTCGTAATAGTCGAGCACGATCTCCGCCTTCTTCTGCAGAAACTCATTGTTCTCGCTCCAGTCGAATGCGGCATCGATCTGCTCGGTGGAGCACAGGGTGGAGAAGATGGACGAGTAGCTTTTGGCGTGCACGGATTCCATGAAGGCGATGTTGGTGTACACGGCTTCCTCGTGCGGGGTGAGCGCGTCCGGAATCAGGGAGACGGCGCCGACCGTGCCCTGGATGGTGTCAAGCAGGGTCAGGCCGGTGAAGACGCGCATGGTGAGCGTGTGCTCGTCCTCGGTCATCTTCTGCCAGCTAGGGATGTCGTTAGAGACGGGAACTTTTTCGGGCAGCCAGAAGTTGCCGGTCAGGCGGTCCCAGACCTCAAGGTCTTTCTCATCTTCGAGGCGGTTCCAGTTGATTGCGGAGACGCGGTCGATGAGTTTCAGCGGTTTGCGCGGAATGGAAATCGGTGCCATGAGTGTTCCTTATTACTCGTTGTCGTTGTCGTTATCGTCGTTGGACTTGTTTTCGAACTCCTCCGGCGCGGTCAGCCGGAGCAGTGCTCTATAGATGGTTCGTGACATTGTGGGTTCCTTAGAGTGGCCTCTGGTTGTTCGATGTGTGCGGAGACCGCCGTCTGAGGCCGAAGGCGTACAAAGGTACGTCGAGTGCCGAAGAAAGGCGGTATACGCTCCATCGAACGATCAGAGCATGCAGCTGACGCAGCCTTGGACTTCAGTGCCTTCCAGGGCTTGCTGGCGGATGCGGATGTAGTAGAGGGTCTTGATGCCCTTGCGCCAGGCGTAGATCTGAGCCTTGTTGAGGTCGCGGGTGGTGGCGGTGTCCGGGAAGAACAGCGTGAGCGACAATCCCTGATCAACATGCTGCGTGGCCTCGGCGTACGTGTCGACGATGGCCTTCCAGCCAATCTCGTAGGCGTCCTTGTAGTACTCGAGGTTGTCGTTGGTCATGTAGGCGGCCGGGTAGTACACGCGCCCGATCTTGCCTTCCTTGCGAATCTCGATCTTGGAGGCAATCGGGTGAATCGAGCTCGTGGAATGGTTGATGTATGAGATCGAGCCTGTGGGCGGCACGGCCTGCAGGTTCTGGTTGTAGATGCCATCCTTCAGAATCGCGTCGCGCAGGGCCTCCCAATCGGCCGCAGTCGGAATCGCGATGCCGTACTTGGCGAACAGTTCGCGGATCTTGGCGGTGCGCGGTTCCAGCGAACGGCGGCCATCGGTGTACTTGTCGAAGTAGTTGCCCTGACCGGCCGGCTTGGCGTAATCGGATGTGGCGAAGCTCTTGAAGGCCTGCCCATGTTCCACGGCGAGCGCGTGCGAGGCACGGTAGGCGTGGTAGGCCACGGTCATGAAGTACATGTCGGTGAAGTCGAGGCCCTCTTCAGAACCGTAGTGGATGCCTTCGCGGGCCAGGAAGCCATGCAGGTTCATCTGGCCGAGGCCGATGGCGTGGCCCTCCTCATTAGCGCGGCGAATCGAAGGCACCGCGTTGATGCTGGTGTGCTCGGCCACCGAGGTGAGTGCGCGGATCGCGGTCTCCACCGTGTGGGCCAAGCCACCATCCATCGCCTTGGCGATGTTGAGCGAACCCAGATTGCAGGAGATGTCGCGGCCGACATGCGCATACGTGAGGTCCTCGTTGTATGCGCTCGGCTCCTGAACCTGCAGGATTTCCGAGCACAGGTTGGACATGGTCACGCGGCCCTCAATCGGATTCGCGCGGTTGACCGTGTCCTCGAACACAATGTACGGGTAGCCGGATTCGAACTGCAGCTCTGCGATGGTGGTGAAGAACTTGCGGGCATCGATGTAGGTCTTCTTGATGCGATCGTCGGCCACCATCTCGTCGTAATGTTCGCTGACGGAAATGTCGGCGAACGACTTGCCGTATACACGCTCCACGTCGTACGGGCTGAACAGCGCCATCTGGGCCTTCTGCTTGGCCAGTTCGAACGTGATGTCCGGAATCACCACGCCGAGTGCCAGCGACTTGATGCGGATCTTCTCGTCCGCGTTCTCTCGCTTGGTGTCCAGGAAGCGCAGGATATCAGGGTGGTGGGCGTTGAGGTACACCGCGCCTGCGCCCTGACGTGCGCCGAGCTGGTTGGCGTAGGAGAAGGAGTCCTCCAGCATCTTCATGACCGGAATCACGCCGCTGGACTGGTTCTCGATGTGCTTGATCGGGGCGCCGAGCTCACGCAGGTTGCTCAGCAGCAGGGCCACGCCGCCGCCGCGCTTGGAGAGCTGGAGGGCCGCGTTGATGCCGCGCGAAATCGACTCCATGTTGTCTTCGATGCGCACCAGGAAGCAGCTGACCGGTTCGCCACGCTGGGCCTTGCCGAGGTTCAGGAAGGTCGGGGTGGCGGGCTGGAATCGGCCGGCGAGCATTTCGTCGGCGTATTCGGTGGCCTGCGCTTCGTTGCCGGCGGCGAGTTCCAAGGCCACTGCCGCACAACGCTGCGGGAAGTCTTCAAGGTAGAGACGGCCGTCGAATGTTTTGAGGGCGTAGGACGTGTAGAACTTGAAAGCGCCGAGGAAGGTGCCGAATTCAAAACCGGCGGACTCGACGTGCTCGTAGAAGCGGTCGAGGAATTCAGCGGAGTACTGGGCGAAGACGTCGGGGTTGTAGTACTGGTTGCTGATGAGGTAGTCGAGGCGTTCGGCGGTGGAGGCGAACTGCTTGCTGTTGGCGGCCACGTGCCCAGTCACGTATTCGCGTTCGGCGGCCTTGTCTTTGTCGAACTGGATCTTGCCGTCGGCGTCATAGAGGTTGAGCATCGCGTTGAGCGCGTGGTAATCGTGCGCCGGGTCGTACTGTTCCGCTGCGGTATCGGCAGTGTTGTCGAGCGGCAGGACGGTGGCGGTGAGGTCAGTCATTGGAAATCCTTGGAATATGGCAGAAGTGTGTTTACTCAGACAGTTGCTCCCCCAGTCAACTTCGTTGACAGCTCCCCTCGGAGAGGGGAGCCAATACCTCGAGGGGGTCAAGATTTACTGTTCGGTGAAGAAGCGGACGAGGCCGTTTCGCACGGCGGCAGTGTCTTCCGGGGTGCCCATGAGTTCGTAACGGTAGAGGTAGGGCACCTTGCATTTGGCGGCGATGATGTCTCCGGCGGCACAGTAGGCCTCACCGAAATTGGTGTTGCCTGAGGCGATGACGCCGCGAATCCACCCGCGGTTGGCTGGATCGTTGAGGAAGCGTTTGACCTGAATCGGCACTGCTTTCTTGACCACGCCGCCGCCATAGGTGGGCACCATGATGACGTACGGTTCGCGGACGTTCAGCGACGGGTCGGCGGCCCGCAACGGGATGCGGTAGACATTGATGCCTTCGTCCTGCAAACGGCATCCGGCCACGAACCGTGCGGTGTTTTCGGAGGCCGACGAGAAGTAGACCAATGCGCCGATCGTCTTGCCTTCGGCTGCGAATTCGGGCTGGCTCAGACTCACGCGGACACCGTGGCGGCGGCGCGGTTGTCGGCGGCCACCTGCTGGGCGACTTCGCGAATCAGGTCGGGGCGGTAGCCGGTCCAGGAGTTGTCCGGCGTGATGACCACCGGAGCCTGCTGGAAACCAGCGGCCTGCAGCTGCTCAAGGGTGGAGGGGTTCTGCGTCAGGTCCACGGTTTCAAACGGCACACCCAGCTTGGTGAGCTGGCGCTTGGTGGCATCGCACTGCGGGCAATGCGGCTTGGTGAACACGGTGACGGTCATGGCGACTCCCCTCGATGTGGTTCTGATGAACAGTGAAGCGAAGGCCATATTACAGCGATGTGATTTGAAATCAAGGCACTATATGTAGTGGCGTGTACCATACAACAAACCTAGATATAGTGATTTCGTTGATATTCCGCCATTCCTAAGCAGCCACGAAAATCGGCGTGCAGCGACCCGCCCAATCACATGTGGCATTGTTCACATTTGCGCTTCAACCGCCATACTCGCGTTTCGAGGGGCTGATTTGGCCTTTTCCGGAGATCTATCTCCGTTTCGAGGGGCTGGTACTCAAGTAAGCGCATCCCCAAAATGGCGGAATGACGGTGGGGCGAAGCCGTTTATACCCGTGTTCTAGCGGGCCACCAGCCCCTCGAAACGGGAGTAAACCTCTACGGAAGGCCAAATCAGCCCCTCGAAGCGGAGAACGGATACCTCGGCACCCCGTGTGGAGCCAGAAGGCCCGGCCGGATGCCCAAACGAGCATCCGGCCAGGCCTTAAAAGTAGTTGTTCAGTTTTGATAATTTTTATCACGCTCGGCCTCCCAGGAGAGAGCCAGAATAATGCACCAGCAAGGCATTAGGATGGAGGGCATGAGCGATTTGAACGCGTTGAATCTTGAGCCCGGCGAAGTGGTTGGTGGGTACACGCTGATCTCCCGGCTCGGCTCAGGAGCTATGGGGTCGGTGTGGCGTGTCCGCGACGGCGGCGGCACCACCTATGCGATGAAGATTCTGCGCGATTCGCTGGCCGACGAGTCGGTGGCAGGCTCCGGCTCTGCGTCCGCGGCCCTGCACGACCCCGACCTCAAGCCCGATGTCACGCCGCGCGAACGTCTGCGGCGCGAGGCCATGGCCTTGAAGAAGGTCAATCATCCAGGCGTATGCGGCATTGTGGATATGGAACTCGACGATACGTTGGCGTTCATCGTCACTGAACTCATCGAGGGCAAGAATCTTAAGGATGATGTGGCCGCCAATGGCCGGTATGTGGGCGACGATCTGGAACGCTTGGCCCGCAAGCTCATCGATGCCACCAAAGCCGTACATGCGGCCGGCATCGTCCATCGCGACATCAAACCCACCAATGTGATGGTCTCAGCAGCCGGCCCGGTGCTGGTCGACTTCGGTATCGCGATGGGCGAAGGAGAAAGCCATGTGACCCGTACCGGCCTAGTGATGGGCACTCCGGGATTCATAGCCCCCGAAATCATCGACGGCGCCGAGTCCGATGAGGCGACCGATTGGTGGTCAGTGGCTTCCGTACTTGCCTGCGCCGCAACCGGCGCACCGGTATTCGGCACCAAGCCGATGATGGCGGTACTTGAGCGCGAGGCCTCGGGCAACGCGAATCTTTCCGGATTGCCGGCCGGCACATTGGCTGCCTTCCGTTCTGCACTGGACCCGGATCGCACGAAGCGATGCACACCTGACCAACTGCTCAACGCCATCGCCTTGGATGCGTTGAATCCCGCCGTCTGGCAAGGTGCACAGGCCGGACCGTTCGCCGCCGGCGCCATTGCCGGAGGGGCCAATACCATCGCGCCAGTGGCCGGCACAGCCGGCGAAACCGGGGCGATGCCCCCTTTTGGCGCGGCCGGTCACGTTGACCGCAATAATCCCCGCACTATTTGGCGAGCAACCGATGAGGCCTCACAGGCCCTGACCGACGAGGCCACCACGACATTGCCGGATAGCGCCGCTCCCACAATTTCCGATGAAGCTACGGTCCAGTTGGCGGGGGCGACGGTTCCCTTGACTGAGGCAACTACACCACTGACCAGCGAAGCCACTACTCCACTCACGCCCGTTACGGGGGAGCCTCCGCTGACCCCGACCACACCGCTTGCCGAGCGCACCGCCGTATTGCCCTCGCCACAGCCGACGGCATTCCCTCCGGCCCCGCCAGTTCAGCTGGTTGGAGGCATGGCCCAAAATGGCTGGAATCCAGCTGCCGCCGACGTCCAAGCCACGGTCGTGGACCCCAATATCCGCCCGGCATTGCAACGAGTCATTGATCAGACCGCTCAATTTGCCCCGACAGAGGCATTGGTGCAGCAACCGCTCGCCCCCAATCCAGCGGACGTCAAACGCGGCGAATATCTACAACGCGGCGTCTTTCCACTGTTGTTGCTGGCGCTACCACTGGCCGTACTGGCTGCCAGCATGCCTCTTATCGCTCTGCTGGCAGCAGCGGCGACGCTGTGGCTGTTGCTCACATTGGCCTACAACACCGAGCCCCAACTCGAGCGCGAGGGCAGGCGCGGTGGTGAACGCAAAAGCTCCGATACGTGGATTCGCGCCGCCACCCTGCCTTGGCATATCGTCAAAGCCCTGCTGCTGTCGTTGCCGCGTATGGTGCTGCTCATCGTTATCGCCATAGCCGGAACGGCGGCGGCCACGATGGCGCTTGCCTTACCGACGCAAACCGTGTACTGGTACTTCACGCCGGAACGAGGCGTGCCGATTCCACTGCTCAATGACGTACCGCTGTCGGCATCGGGATTGGCGCTCGGCGGCTTCATGGCCATCGGATGGCTGGTCACGGTATTCGGCCCGCACGCAATGATGGCTCGACTGGGGGCAGGCGTGCTGCGGGGATTGAGCCCCCGGCAGGCACAGTCTCCAATGCCGCTGGCCTACAATGGCTCGCCCGCAGTGCCGTCACCCGCGGCAATGGCACCGGCATCGGCCACGCGCGGCAAGCGCAGCACCATGCTATTCACTATCTGGATCATCGTCACCTTAGCATTGTGCACACTGCCGCTCACTGGCATGGCGATTGACTGGACGCCGCTGGTCTGACCACTCCCCTGCGGCCAAGCTCATCAGACCGTACACACGACCTCTGACGCACCGCCTTTGACGCACATACCGAACGCTGTGTGACCAGAGTCACGTCCACCTTCACATGGATTTCACGCTATATGAGCTGTGAGCACAGTCTTCCTCAGGGCCGGCCATTATGATGGGGCGCAGCCGTAAGTATTTCAAGGGGATAACACTATGCCAGATTCAAAGCGTCAGGCCAAACGTGCCACTCGCGCCGAACGCCGTGCAGCCGAAGAAACGGCTTTGCAGGTCCAAGCCGCGCAGGCCGCCAAAGAGCGTAAGCAGCAGACTCTTATTGGTTGCATCGTTGTGGCCATCATCGTGGTGCTGGTGGCCATCGCTGGATTCGCCGTATACAAGGCTATGAACCCGGCAAACTCTGGCGAACAGGCCAGCATGACTGTGGACGAGGCGTACAGCAAAATCGACAAAGTCAAGACCAAGCCCGCCAAAGCCAGCGACAAGGCCGGCTTCCTTATCTCCAGCAAGGGCTACTCGCAGAAAATCGATGACGCTCCGACCGTCTCCATCTATATGGAGCCGTTGTGCCCCGGCTGCGCGGCAGTGAACCGCCAGCTTGACCCGACGCTCGTCAAGCTGATGAACGCCGGCCAGCTCAACATCGATTTGCACTTCCTCAATTTCCAGGACAACAAGAGCTCCGACAACTACTCCAACCGCGCGTTCAACGGTGCCATCTATATCGCCGAGCATGACGACGATCCCGATCATCTGTTGCAGTACCTCTCCAACATCTACGCTGAGGATTTCCAGCCCGGCGAGCTGTCCAACTATGTGTCGGTCAGCGACAACAAGCTGAAGAAGCAGGCCATCAATGCCGGCGTAAGTGAGGACGTGGCCGCCGCCGCCTTCAGTGGCGACAACGAATATGTCGACTGGCTGACCGCCTCCAACAACTACACCATCCTTCGCCCTGAACTGTTCTCCAGCTCCGGCTCCTTCTCCTCCCCCACGCTCACCATCAATGGCGAATACTGGGATCTGCACCAGCTATCGCTGGCGAAAACGTCTATGGTGGACGGCTTCCTCAAGGCCATCGGCTTGGACTCCGATCAGGTGGGCGTGGAAGGCCAGATGCCATCGATCGGCGCCAACAAGAAGCCGATTTCGCTGACCGATTAATTACCGGCGCGGCTTGGCCCGAATTGACCACTCGGGAACTGCCGGTATACTAGAGATTTGTTCAAAACGATTTACGCGTTAAGAACAATCGCCTCTTTAGCTCAGATGGCCAGAGCGGCCGCCTTGTAAGCGGCAGGTCGTCGGTTCGATCCCGACAAGAGGCTCGTCGCGCAGAAAAAATGGCGTATTATGTGATACGTAGGCTTTTCTACGCATATAATTCTTACCTTGGGTAAGTACTCCAGGAGCCTTCCCCCAATTATGGGCTTCCTGGAATGAGGGCGGAGCGTCCCCCAACCAGCTCCGCACCTTCAAGGGGGCGGGAACATCCCCTTCTCTCCCGCCCCCTTTTTCTTTTTTCTTTGGGTGAGGCACCCTCAATCCAGCATGGTTTCCGCATCTACCACAGTGAGGTCCAGCGGCGTACCGAGTTTCGGATTCGCAGGGTTTTTGGTGAACAAATAAAACGCTCTCTCACCCTCTGCTTTGACCAAATATGCCCTGCCATACAGCTTCTGTATCGCTTCCGTCTCATCAATCACCTTTCGCCCCGCCCCGCCATCCGAGCAGGAATGGTGACGGTGCCGGCCGAACAAGCCGCCCCCGGCAGACCAGCCATTACGATGGGTGGCGTAGTTTATCCGGTGATAGGAAAGGGCATTATGGCACGGCGTTGGACCCCGCAGCGGTTTGTTACACTGCGTCGCATCCGCGTAATCGCCTGTATCGCGGCGACCAGTATCGCGCTGGCTGGATCATTCGCGTTCACCGCGCGTAAATCCGTAGCCCTGAACATCAACGGGCAAACCACCCAAGTCACCACATATGCGATGACGGCCACCCGTCTTCTGGAGGAACAAGGGGTGGATATCAAGACCCACGATATCGTCACTACCTCGTCCGGCGACCAACTCGCCAATCATGCCGTGGTCACCGTACAGTCCGCCTACCAGACCACTATCAACATCGACGGCACGTCCGTTCCCTTCTGGACCGTGGCCACCAGTGCCGACCAGCTGCTGGGATTTTTCGAGGAAAACCAGAACAACGCCACAAAAATCACCGTCGACATCAACAATGTGTACAACCAGCTCACCGGCGGACTGGTCATCAATCAGGATGGCCCGGTCACCGTCATTGCGGACGGCAAGACTTCCGTGGCCCCCAACGGCAAACTGCCCGCGGCCTCCATTCTTGACTCCAAAGGCATCGTGCTGAACAAAGAGGACCGTGTGAGCGTCGAAAAGGACGGCGATACCACTATCCTGCGCGTACGGCGCGTGACGCATGGCGAGGAAACACGCACAGCCGTAGTGCCATACTCCACACAAACCATCATCGACTCCAATCTTCCTGAAGGCCAGTCGGAGATCCGCCAGCAAGGCGTCAATGGCGAGAAAACCCAGGTGTATAACGTCACGTATGTCGATGGCGTGGCCGAATCGGAGACGCTGAAATCCGAAACCGTCACCACGATGGCCATCGACCAGATCATCGCCGTAGGCACCGCCAAGTCTGATACCGATAAGGGTTCCGACAAAAAATCCGACTCCGCCGATAACGGCAAGGCCGATTCCGGTTCCAACAATCAGCACGAGTCGTCCGGTAACAATGCCAACAACACAGGCGACAAGAACAACAGCAGCTCTGGCAACAACACGAACACCGATACCAACAACAATGCCGGCAACACCGGCGGCAACAACTCCGGTAACACCGGTAACACCGGCAACACCGGTAACACTGGTAATTCCGGTAACACCGGCGGCGGTACGAACAACAATTCCGGCTCTTCCGGCTCCGATTCAGGAACAACCACCACGCCCTCCGGCCGACTCTGGCACGCCACCGTAGCCCAGGCTCAGGCCTATGCCGCCGGTGCCGCCGCGCAGCGCGGGTGGACAGGCAACGACTGGGATTGCCTGGTCAAACTATGGAACCGCGAGTCCCGTTGGCTGTGGTATGCCGAAAACGCGAGCTCCGGTGCCTACGGCATTCCTCAGTCGCGACCAGCAGACAAAATGGCTGCGTTCGGCGCCAATTACCGTGACGATGCCGCCGTACAGATCGATTGGGGTCTGTGGTACATCGCACAAACCTACGGCAGCCCGTCCAAGGCATGGCAACATTCCGAACAAATCGGTTGGTACTGATCGGTTACGAAGCCCACAAGGAACACACGCTTATGAACGACACCATTCCCGCCACCGGTCACCTGTTAGGTGCCGCCGATATCCGTCGTATCGCGGCCGATGCCGGCATCAGCCCCACCAAGAAATTCGGGCAGAACTTCGTCATCGACCCCGGCACGGTCCGTCGTATCGTACGCGAGGCGGGAGTGACCGCTGCCGATCATGTCATGGAAGTCGGCCCCGGCCTGGGATCGTTGACGCTGGCGATTTTGGAAACCGGCGCCACCATGACCGCAGTCGAAATCGATCCGCCGTTGGCCGAACGACTGCCGGGCACAGTCGCCGAATTCATGCCCGAAGCCACGTCACGACTCACCGTCGTCAATCGGGATGCCTTAACCGTCACCCCGGAGAACGTGCCTGATTTCAGCGATGACGCATCGTTTACGCTGGTCGCCAATCTGCCGTACAACGTGGCCACACCAATTCTGCTCACGCTGTTGGAGCGTTTCGACAACCTCGTCTCGTTCTTGGTGATGGTGCAGAAAGAGGTGGCCGATAGACTCGCCGCCAAGCCCGGTTCCAAGATCTACGGCACGCCGAGCGTGAAGCTCGCCTGGTATGGCACCGCCGAACGGGTGGGCACCATCGGCCGCAATGTGTTCTGGCCGGCTCCCAATGTGGATTCCGCGCTCGTCAAATTCACCCGGTATCAGGCCGATGACCCGGCTGCCCCGGGAACTGCGAACAGCACAGACGACGGCACACAACGGGAACTCGTATTTCGTCTGATCGATGCGGCATTCGGTCAGCGTCGCAAGACCCTGCACGCGGCATTGAAGACCATTGCGCCTTCCGAGGCATTCTCCATCGCCGGCATCGATCCGACCCGTCGAGGAGAGACGCTCACCATCGCCGAATTCACCGCTCTGGCCAAGGCCATCGAATCGTGTGGAGATGGAGATGAGGCACAATGAGTCCGGTAATCTCACATCCACGCCCAGCCGCTGCCCGACATCAGTTCGATGAGCTCTCCCCCATCACCATTACGGTGGATTGCCCGGCTAAAACCAATCTCACCTTGGAAGTGGGGCCTGCTCACGACGAGTGGGGCGGACGCCACGAACTGGACACCCTCTACTGTGCAATCGGTGTATACGACACCGTCACCGCAACCGCCAAGCAACCCGGAGCAGGATTCTCTCTGGAGCTCGAAGGCGCTTATTTGGGCGACTTGGCCTCCTCACGCAGCGACATGCGTCGCAACCATGCGGTACTGGCCCTCTTCGCCATGGCCCAGGCGGCCGAGCGCGAGCCGGATGTGGCGTTGACCATTACCAAGCGCATTCCCGTGGGTGCCGGACTAGGCGGCGGTTCAGCCGACGCCGCAGCGACCATGCTGGCGGTCAATCGTCTCTGGGATCTGAACTGGCCTATAGAGCGCCTGCGCACCATTGCCGCCACGTTGGGCGCGGACATGCCGTTCTGCCTGACCGGTGGCCTTGCATACGGCACCGGTTTCGGTGAACGCATCACGGATATCACCCCCGGCAGCCGCGATGAGCTGGCGCTGATAGAACAGGGATTCAGCGGCGAAGTATTGGTCGGCGCATACCAGTCGCAACTCAGCACTCCTGAGGTCTACCACACCTTTGACATCGTGGGAGCCGCAGAAGGCGACCGCAATCATCTGCAGGCTGCGGCAATCAGCCTGCATCCCCGCAGCGGGCAGGCCATCGACGCCGCTACGCAGGCGGGTGCCAGCCATGCATTCGTCTCCGGATCCGGCCCCTCAGTGGTCGCTTTCGCCGCCGACGAGGCAGCGGCACAACGCATTATCGATGGGTGGCGCGATACGGCTGTGGTCGATCGCATTATTCGAGCCAAATCTCCCGCACACCCCAATATCGGCGTCAGACAGTGACGCTAAGGTAGCAACCAGCCACCCGACCCATGAAAGAAGTCCACCGATGACGTATCAGGTTGATGAACGTGAAGCCCGCAAGGCGTACGTGCGCCGCCGCCAGACCATCGTCTTTTCCATCAGCGGCGCGGTATTGGCAGTAGTGCTGGTCATAGCCCTACTGTTCAATTTCCACGTTTTCGGCCTCGGCGAAGTGGAGACTCCGGCCCGCCAGCCGAATTACGGCAACGCGGCGCCGTGCGCGGTCAAGGACAGCAGCGGCAAAGCGCAATACGTGTCCAACGCTTCGGTCGGCATCCGCGTGATGAACGGCACCTCTCACGGCCAATTCGCCAAGGCCGTGGGTGAGGCTTTGGCCAATCGTGGATTCAGCGTGCAGAAAATCGATAACTATTCCAGCACCAACGTTGAACGCACCACCATCTACTTCGGTAAGAACGCCATTAATCAGGCGTATACGCTGATCGGCAATTTCACCGACGCCACCATGATCATGACGGCTCGCGAGGATCAGCTCATCGATGTGGTCATCGGCGCCACGTTCAACGATCTGCAGGACACCAAATCCTCACCGCAATCCGGTAAGACCATCACCAATATCGAGGGTTGCAAGGCCGCCGATAGCATGACCAAGCTGCCCGCCGACACCAAACACGACGCATACACGGCGAAGTAAGGCGCATACAGCTTCATCTTCGCGAAAAACCGTACGCTGACACGTATTCAGCGTACGGTTTTTTGGTATCGGGCTAGTATCGGACTACTGAATCTCGGCGTACCAGCGCTTGAGTTCTTCGACGGCCACATCGTGGTCCACCGGACCGTTATCCAGGCGGTATTCCAGCATGTGCTTGTAGGCGCGGCCGATCATCGGGCCAGGCTCCAGGCCCAGCAACTCCATAATCTCGTTGCCGTCCAGATCCGGGCGAATCGCGTCGAAGTCCTCTTTCTTCTTGAGTTCGCGGACGCGCTCCTCCATCTCATCCATGGCCTGGGAGAAGATCATCGCCTTGCGCTTGTTTTGTGTGGTGGCATCCGCGCGCGTGAGCCTGTTCAGCCGCTCGTAGAGGTGCCCGGCATCCTTGACATACCGGCGTACGGCCGAATCGGTCCACGGCTCGTCCACATAGCCGTGGAAGCGCAGGTGCATATTCACCAGTTCCGAGATGTCCTCGACCAGATGGTGGTCAAAACGCAGTGCCTTCAAGCGCTTGCGGGTCATTTTGGCACCCACCGCGTCATGGTGGTGGAAGCTCACCTTGCCGCCCGGCTCGAACCGGCGGGTCTTCGGCTTGCCGATATCGTGCATCACGGCGGCCAAGCGCAACGTCAGGTCGGGGGCGGGCACCGGGCCGTCCGGGCCGGTTTCCAGGGCGATAGCACGTTCGAGCACAATCATCGTGTGCTCGAAGACGTCCTTGTGGCGGTGGTGTTCGTCGATCTGCAATTGCAGGGCCGGAATCTCCGGGAAGACGATGTCCGCAAGACCGGATTCGACCAACGCCTCAAGGCCGGCGCGCGGACGGTCGGAGAGCAGCAGCTTGGTCAGTTCGTCGCGCACGCGCTCGGCGGATACGATGTCGATGCGGTCGCGCATCGAGGTGATCGCCTCGGCCGCGTCCGGCGCGATACGGAAGCCTAGCTGGGCCACGAATCGCACGGCGCGCATCATACGCAACGGATCGTCGTCAAAGGACTGTCGCGGGTCCACCGGCGTGCGCAACACGCCCTTGGACAGATCACTGGCACCACCGAACGGGTCCACGAATTGCAGGTCGGGCACGCGCAGGGCCATCGCGTTGACGGTGAAGTCGCGGCGGGACAGGTCGCCCTCAAGCGTGTCGCCATAATTGACCTCGGGCTTACGCGAGTCCGGATCGTACGTGTCGGAGCGATAGGTGGTGACCTCCACCTTGACCTCGGTGCCGTCCGGGCGGCGGCGCATGGCACCCAGCGTGCCGAACTTGCGCCCCATGTCCCAGAAGCCGTCATGCCCCCACCGGCGCAGTATCGGCTCGAACTGCTCAGGCCGTGCGGATGAGCAGAAGTCCAAATCGTGGCTCTTCCTATGGAGCAGCAAATCCCTGACCGGGCCGCCGACCAATGCCAGCTCGTAACCCTGTTCGGCGAACAGTCGACCAAGTTCGATGGCTTCGGGCCATACTTCGAAATTCAATGGGCACCTTCCCGCGTGCGACGTTTTTCTGCCCTACCAGCATACCGTTACCCCACCTGCACACGGGGTTGAGTAAGGTGGAGAATATGATTACGCCCGCCGACCTTGCCCGCATGCTGGGGCAAACACCAGATTCGGCGGATAGCCATACCCAAGACCACCTGCTGTATACGTCCGAAACTCCGCATCATTCCGCCGATTCGGGCGATTCTTCCGATGTCGGCGGCACCGCGAGCCACTCCACCAATCAGGCCGTTCATCAAGACGAAGTAGACGCAGTACCGACTGCGCAACATTCCGGTGTGCCCGGCACGCCCGCAACGCCCGTCACGCCCGCACCATCCGAATCCGAAATATCGGACGCCGCCAGCGACATGCCCGCACCGAAGCCGATGATGCCCACACCGGCCACCGTCTTCGGCATGCATGCCACCGTCACCATCGCCACTACCAGCGGCACTATCGAAGGGCAGGCCGATGGTATCGCCGGCGAGGCCGGTGCCGAGACGATTGCCGAGGTCGAGCCGATTATCGCCACGGCACAAACGTCCGTAACCATCGTCACGAACGATCCCGCGGCGACCGCCCACGCGGCCGTGGATGCTGCCGTTGCGGTCGCCAAGGCCGCCGTCGCGCACACCACAGCGATACCGACTCCGCGCGACGTGCTGATGCCGCCTGCGGCACGTACCGCACCGGCCGCAGTGCCGGTCTCAGCGCCGGTCTCAGTGCCGGTCTCAGCGCCGGTCTCAGCGCCGTCTGCAGCACCGTCTGCAGCACCAGTGAGGCCCGTAACGTCAGCGCATCCCACGCCGGCCACGGTCTTCGGCCGGCATCCGTCCGCGGATGTTGCCTCGCCGGAACCGGCAGTGCCAGTAGAACCGGTGACGCCATCCGGCCCGACTCCGGCCATGATGCCGCAACGCCGTACGTCGGACGGTCCGACCACATTCGCTTCACTGGATGCCCAGGAACTGCCGGTCGTACGCGAATATTCGGCAGGCGGTCTGATTTTCGATGACCAGAACCGCGTGGCCATTATCGCCCGTCATTCCCGCTCCGGCCATCTCGAATGGTGCTTGCCGAAGGGGCATATCGAGAAAGGCGAGACCCCGCAGCAGACCGCTGTGCGCGAAGTGCATGAAGAGACCGGCATCCTGGGCGAGGTGATCGATTCCATCGCCACCATCGACTACTGGTTCACCGGCACCACGCAGCGCGTGCATAAGCTGGTCCATCACTTCGCGCTCAAACAGACCGGCGGCGAACTGACGGTGGAAGGAGACCCGGATCATGAGGCGGAAGACGCCCTCTGGGTACGTTTTGAAGATTTGGATGACGTGTTGAGCTATCCCAACGAACGCAAAATCGCGTGGCTCTACGCCAGGAAGAAGAACAGGCAGGCAAACGAGTGAACCTACCCGGAGTCTTACGACATTGCACACGTCTGGCACACGCACTGGCGGCTGGCGTCGCCGTTGTGGCGATGCTGGCCGCTCCATTGACCGTCTACGCGAACGATACGACGGACACGACCGATTCATCATCCGATACGACGGACGCAACGGGCAATCAGACCGAGAATCAGCCCAAGCAGAGCATTGCCATCACGCAAAGCACCCCCATCGTCACCTCCAAATCGGGCTATCATGTCACCGCGGTCATCAGCAATACGGACAGCACGGCCACGTCAAGCGGCACACTGCACCTGACCACCAATACGCTGTTCACCTTTGTCTCGCGCACCGATATTCAGAACTGGGCCGAGAACAACGCCCCCATCCCCACCCCCAACGAGTTGGGTTCCGTTGACGTGCCATCGATTCCCGCCGGCGGCACTGCCACCGTTACCGTCGAGGTGAACGCCAATCAGCAGACCCTTGCCTCCATAGGGAGCTGGGGGCCGAAGCCGCTGATGCTGTCGTATATCGTTGGCAATCGGATACTCGCCGATTTGCCGAGTTTTCTGACCCGATCTTCGGATGGGCTCAACACCGCGACAACACCGGCCATGAACCTGACCGTGGCCATGCCCTACACCGCCAGCGGCTGGCAGGTCGATAACAAGGCCATCAGCAATCGCATTGCCGAAACCACCACTTCCTCGACATCAACATCGTCCAAGTCCAACGGCACGGACAAGGCCGACAAGTCCGATAACGCCGACGCCAGCAACGCGGCCAAAGGCACTGATACGCCAGCCATATCCTTATCCGGGCAGGATGCCGATACCGCGCGATCCCTTGGGCAGACATTCGCCAAGCACCGCTCGCTGCAAGTGATCGCGGATCCTCTGTATTGGCGTCAGTCCGCAGTGCAACCGTCCATTGCCGGCATCATGCAGCCCGCCGACTTTGACATCACCGCCTATACCGCGCTGGGTGATACCGCGGCCTACGAAAAGGCAGGCATCACCACTGAGCAGTGGAACGCCAAGCAGGCGGCCGCATGGTATGCCGACGGAGGCGACTCTGAAACACCCTCCGCGTACGCATGGCAGGGCAACAACTGTTGGACGTTGGATGCGCTGACCGCAGCACGCGAGCAGGGCTATGACACGGTGATTGCCGATGCCTCTTTCGATGCCGACCAGACTGAAGCCGTACACACAGGCACCTACGTGGTGGATACGCCTGCCGGCGATGTCACCGTGCTGAAGGAGCAATCAACCTTGGGCACGCTGGCCAAGGGCCAACCCACCAGCACGGACGCGCAGGCCGAGTCCAGCGATGCCGGTCGGTTGGCCCGACTGGTCGCTCAGAGCGCGTTCTACCAGATGGAACAGCCCTATACATCCCGATACCTGCTTATGACGTTCTCCCGCACCACGGAGGCCAGCTGGATCGATCAGGTGATGAGCGCCTTCGAGCAGGCCTCTTGGTTGAATCTGACGGATCTGAAGACCATGGCCAAGGCCGATCCGTACAATGTCAGCGATTCGGTCAATCCTGACAAGGCCGATGATGCCAACACCGCCAATACCCGGTCGGCATTGAGACAGTTGGCCGACAGCCGGCATGACATCATGCGCATGGCCACCTCCATATTGAGGAACGAGATTGATTCCGACGAGGTCTCGTCGTTGGACCCGCAGGCCCTGGCCCGGCAGGACGCCAATGACACCGCCTCGCATAGCAACGATCCGATGCAATGGATTGGCTCTCTACTGGTGCTGCATGACGATATGGCGCTGCGGTCCATGTCTGGCTCCCCCCAGCCGACAGCCACGCGAAAAGCCATGGTCAACGCCGCGAAAACACTGGCCAGCGATCTTCTGAACGGCGTACGCATCAACCCATCGGAACCGGTATCCGTGTTCAGCGAATCCGCGAAAATGCCAATCACCATCAGCAATGACCTTCCCTACGCCGTCAGCGTGCAGGTCAACTCACTGACTGACTCCATGCAGATCGTCACCTCGCGAACCGCTGACATCGATATTCCCGCGCATAGCGACGCTCAGGTGACCTTCACCATCCGCGTTTCCACTTCCGGCTCATCGACGGCCCATGTGTCGTTGACCGACCGGGAAGGCAACAGATTCGGCAACACGCAGGACACCGCGATCACCAGTGTGATGCGCATCAGTGATGCCAGCGGCTTCATTATCATTGGCGTCGCCGTGCTATTGGGCATTATCGGCCTGTGGCGGCAGTTCCATCGGAAGAAGGACCCCGACGAATGAGTTCAACCGTAGGTCGTAATTCCCTGATCATGGCCACGGGAACTGCTGCTTCCCGTGTGACCGGTCAGCTCCGCACGATTCTTCTCGCTGCGGCCATCGGCACCACCGGATTGGCGGCCAACGCCTATCAGGCCGGTTCCATGATTCCCCAATCCGTGTTCACGCTGGTGTCCGGTGGTATCTTCAACGCCGTGCTGGTGCCCCAGATCGTGCGCACGTTGAAAGAAAAAGACGCCCAAGAACGACTAAATCGTCTGGTCACGTTGGCCATCGGCATCCTGTTGGCCATGACCGTGGTGATGGCGGCGGCCAGCCCTCTGCTTGCCCGCCTGTACGTGGGTAGCGACGATCACCAGATGATAGCCCTGACCACCTCGTTCACCCTGTGGTGTATGCCTCAGGTGTTCTTCTACGGCCTGTATACGGTATTGGGTCAGATCCTGGCCGCCAAAGACCATTTCCTCACGTATGCGTGGAGCTCAACCGGTGCCAACATTATTAGTTGCGCCGGTTTTACTGGTTTTATTCTGCTGTTCAGCAAGGCCAATGAACAGCCCCTCGAATTCTGGACCGCCGACAAGATCGCGCTTACCGCAGGCACCTGGACTTTGGGCGTGGCCTTCCAAGCGCTGATACTGTTCCTGCCACTGGCCCGTATCGGGTTCAAGTACAGACCCAGCTTCGGGCTTGGCGGCTTTGGACTCAGGTCTATGGGTCCCGTGGCGTTAGGCTCTTTGGGCGTGGTGGTCACCAGCGAGATCTGCGGCATTATCCTTACCCGTATCGCCACATCCGCACCGCAGCGCGCCCACGAACTGACGGGTGCCAGCCTGTTCAGCGTGGCAGGCAACGCGACCTATCAGAATGCGTACACACTGTTCATCCTGCCCTATTCGCTCATCGCCGTATCGGTATCCACGGCTGTGTTCCCCAAAATCTCCCGTTCTGTCGCAGCTGCGAATCTGGATGAGGCACGGCACGACCTAGTCAACGCACTGAATAATGTGGGCCTGCTCATCATATTTTTCGCCGCCGCCATGATTGTGTTCCCCGAACCGATTATCCGCGCATTGCTTCCGTCCGTCTCGATGGACGAGACCATGCTGATTTCCTACGCGCTTATCGCCCTATCTGTGGGCACTCCTTTGGGATCGGCGTTCCTGCTGATTCAACGTACATTCTATGCCTTTGAGGACGGCCTGCACCCCTTCTTGTCCGCGGTGATGCAGTATGGGTTCACCTCGGTATTCATGATCATCGGCATGATGGTACTTCCTCCTGAGCATTGGGTACTCGGCATCGCCTGCTCGGTGACACTCGGCGGATTACTGGCGTTGCCGCTGACGTTGATGATGTTGCGCCGCAAGTTCGAAGGCAATCTTGGCGGTCGGGAGATCACGAGGACATATGCCAAGGCCATTGTGGCGGCACTGGCTTCCGGAGTTGTGGTCTGGCTGATCAAACGACCGGTAGTCGCACTGTTCGACGCGGATATTCGACCAGTAGGCGGGCACATGAGCTGGTGGTCTGCGCTGGCCATCTGCGTGGTGCTCACCATCGTGCTGACCATAGTATATGTGGCTGTGTTGTGGGTGGTACGCACCCCAGAACTCATCAGCGCCTATCACTCGATACTGGCCCGTCTACACAAGACTCCGGCCAGTGAGGACGTTGCTGTGACAGCCCAGCCGGAAAAAGTCGACGATACGCAAATCAATCCTGAGACGGAGCCCGTCAAGGATAGCCCCGCACGTAGAATATCTAAGACCAGTCTCGAACACCAATCACACGGAGCCGAACGCACTATGAAACCGCAACTCGGAGATACGATTCTCAACCGATACACCTTGGTATCATCGTTGCGTGCGGAGCCTGGCATTCAGGCATGGAAAGCCAACGACCGTGTGCTGGCAAAGGATTGCCAGCTGTTCATCATTACCAATCGCAGCGCTTTCGCCGCAATCGATGAGATCGCTGGTCGCATCGCCGCCACTCGCCCTGATCGTGTGATTCCCGTACTGAAATACCGTATGGAATCCGACGTACTTCTCATTGTCATGCCGGTGGATAGCGGCCAATGCCTGACTGACTACATGGTGGATACCGCCAAGCCGCTCAGCTACAGCGCCATCCGGTCGATTATCGGAGAATGCGCCAACGTGCTGCGCGAGATCATTGCGGATACTCCCAGCAGCATCGTCATCACAACCGACACCGTTCGAGTGACTACCTCCGGTGTGCAAATTGCCGATGCACCATGTGCCACGATGCTGGCCGATACGTCCGCTACCGATCTGCGTACGGACGGTCCTGAACGGTATGCGATTCGCCAGCTTGCGGCATTACTCTATACCCTGCTGACACGCACGCCAAGCCAAGCGACACCCACATTCAATCTGCGTGCCTTGCCACAAGACACCCCTGGCGAATTCCGCGTGATTTGCAAGCGTGGATTGGCCTTGAGCGAGCCCGACGAGCATACGTTGCCAATGGCTGCCCTTGTAGAACTCGACGCCTTGTTGGGTAATTGGAAGCCGCTCTCTGAACTGAGCGATGCTGATATTGCTTTGCCGAGCGTGGAAAGCGATTGCTCGATTACCAAGGCGATACTGAAGCCTGCCAACGAGACTGATATCGTGCCTATTCCCAGCACGTTGATTAACAGCAGCAGTCTTCCGGAATTGTCTATTACCCCTTCCCTGCCGGTTCAGCCGGCCTCCATCCCCGCTCCGCACGTGATGTCACCGGTTCCTTTGCCTGATGGGTCCAGTATTGCTGACGGCAACCAGTCTCAGTCTGATGCCCACCGTCTGTTTGACTTCAACCTTTCTGACGCCTGGGAGCACGAGAATCTTTCCGGTGAAGACACCGGTGACTGGTACAGCGAAATGAATCCGGCCCCCATCGGCGGTCCGAGTGATAATACTCGGTTGACAGTGCCTATTGTTACCGGCGGTATTCCCGACGCCACCGTGGGAGAGACAACCAGTCGTATTCCCATGTTCCTCGCCAGCGGCCGTGCTGTGGCTCCTGGTGAGGAATCGCTGCGTGCCTTGGAAGAGGAGCAGGCCCGCATTGCCGAAGTAAGCGCCATTCCTCCGAGCTTCACACCGAAGGATGTGCCGGATGACGAGGATGACAGCAAGCTGCCCGATGAACATCTGTTCGGTAAACTGTCGACCAAGGTCGTTGCCATCATTGTGGCTCTGATATTGGTAGTGGCAGCGGCTGTTTGGGCAGTGTATGCGTTCCGATCCTCCGGAGACAATCCTGCCGATGCTTCCAGCAACTCCAGTGAAGGTGACTGGCCTGATATCAATGCTGACGCTGTGCCATTCGGTGGCAGCAAGAACGCGACGAACGGTGGCACCACTGACGATTCTTCAAAGTCAAGTGATGCCACTCAGAGCGAATCCAAGGACTCGGCATCAGACAAGTCCAAGAAGTCCGAGACTGCTGATTCGTCGTCCAAGAAGACCAAGGCCAAGAAGTCCGGCGATAAGGATTCCAGCGCTGCTCCGCAACCGCGCCATGAGAACAACACGGCGTTTACGATTTCCAGTGCCAACTTCCTGTCGAATCCTGGCGGCCAATCCGGGTACGCATACTACATGCACCTTGACCAGCCGCAGGATGCGTACCGCATGGTTATCACCATCCGCACATCCGGTGGTAAGGGCTATATTCGCGCGAATACCACTGGAGACCCCACTCAGGGCAAGCAGGTGGCCGAATTCACCTTTGCTGAAGGTGGCACTACTGAAGTGAAGTTCACCAAAGCCGTCAATACGCAGGATCTGCTGCTGTGGGTGCCATCGGATAGCCTGCCGCAGAGCCAGCTGTACATCGAGAAGGTGGAGGTCTTCTAATCGGCATCTATGCCGATAACTGACCCAAGAAGGGGCGGCACCGTTCGCATACATTCGACGGTGCCGCCCTTTCTTCGCGTCTGGCTGAATGACACGGAATATCGTATGGGGGTGTGACAATGTTTCACGTGAAACATAACGTCATCATTATCGGTTCTGGTCCCGCTGGCTACACGGCCGCCATCTATCTTGGCCGTGCAGGTCTTAATCCTGTTATGGTCACTGGTGCGTTGTCGCCAGGTGGACAGTTGGTCAACACCACTGAGGTGGAGAACTTCCCTGGATTCCCGGAAGGTATTCTTGGCCCGGATCTTATGGATCGCATGAAGGAACAGGCCAAGCGCTTCGGCACAACCTATATCGCAGACGATGTCTCTTCCATCGAGGCGTGTGAGAGTGATTCGGTCAAGCCGACCTATCGTATAACGCTCTCCGATGACTCCCAGTTGGAGGCATCGGCGCTTATCATCGCCACAGGGTCGTCATTCCGTAAGCTTGGGGTGCCTGGCGAACAGGAGCTGTCCGGACATGGCGTCTCGTACTGCGCCACCTGCGATGGCTTCTTCTTCAGAAACAAGCCTATCGTGGTCGTAGGCGGTGGCGATTCGGCTTTTGAAGAGGCATTATTCCTGACCCGGTTCGGTTCTTCAGTCACCTTGATTCACCGACGCGATAGCTTCCGTGCCTCGCAGATCATGGTGGACCGAGCCAAAGCCAATCCGACCATCACCCTGCTGACCAACACAGTGGTGACCTCCATTACCGGCACCTCCTCCCCCACACAGAACACCGGTACACCTATTGCCATTCCTGGCTTGACAATCAAACGACCGGCTGTGGCACCGGCCAGTGTCAGCAGCATTGCCGTACGTAACGTGGTGACCGGAGAAGAAAGCACGCTGGACACCAACGCCGTGTTCGTGGCTATCGGCCATACGCCGGCCACTGATTTTGCGGCCGGCGTTGTGGACCGTGACGATGATGGGTATGTCGTGGTGCAGGGTGCCAGCACGGTGACCAGTGCGCCAGGCATCTTTGCTGCAGGCGATTGCGTGGATCGTACTTATCGTCAGGCGATCAGTGCAGCGGGCATGGGCTGCCGTGCAGCGCTGGATGCGCAGGCCTATCTTACGGACTGATTGCGGCGGACTGATGGTGGCTTGCTGTTCTGTCTGCTGCCTGTGACATAGGAGCAACGTTAGGTCAGTGTTACAGCATGCCGCCCTTGGATAGTACGTACCAGTCAGAGGCATAGAAAGACCCCTCAGGCGACGGAGAATCATGATGTGTGATTGTCCGTCGCCTGAGGGGTTTTCTATTGCGACAGGGGCTACAGCGCGGGCATACGCCCCTGCCAGGAATCACGCAGAGGCTATACGTCTTGTGTTGTACACCGCACTGCACAGCAATAATGCCAGCGACAACACGAATGTTCTTATCGCGTTACACCCATTTGGAATCGGCATCGCCTTGGCTCGGCACCAGCAGCTGCAGGATACGATCCATATCCTCTGGTGACGAGAAGACGATTTCGATGCGACCATGCTTGGTGCTGCCCTTGATCGAAACCTTGGTATCGAAATGATTTTCCAAACTCTGCTGGATGGCGGAACCAACCCAAGGATTGGTCTTAGACGTCTTAGGCTTCTTCGGCTGCTCCCCCGACGCAACCTTCATGGCGACGATTTCTTCGGTGCTGCGTACAGAAAGACCTTCCGCAATAATACGAGAAGCCAGCTTGTCCATTTCCTCCGGATCGCTCAGGCCCAATAGCGCACGCGCATGACCGGACGATAGCACACCGGCAGCCACTCTCTTTTGCACAGCGGCCGGCAGGTTCAGCAGTCGCAAGGTATTGGCGATTTGCGGGCGAGACTTGGACACCGACTTGGACAGTTGTGCTTGCGTCAACCCGAACTCTTCGATCATCTGCTGGTAGGCAGCCGCCTCTTCCAGCGGATTCAAGGCCACACGGTGCAAGTTTTCCAGCAACGCATCGCGGAGCATATCATCATCCGCAGTGGTTTTGACGATGGCGGGAATCGTCTCCAACCCAGCCAACTGAGAAGCACGCCAACGGCGTTCACCCATAATGAGCTCATACGGGCTGTCCAAATGACCGGCAAACGGATTCGTGCTGGATTCCGTCTCGTCGTGCTTGGCGGCTTTGGCCGCAGCAATCCTGCTTGCCGGACGCTTGCGCACGACTATCGGTTGCAGCACACCGACTTCCTTAATGGAAGCAGACAGCTCATTCAACTCATCCTCGTCGAAGATGGTACGAGGCTGATGTGCATTGGGCCCGATATCAGACAGTTTGAGTTCAGCCAGATAACCACCGGCTACCGGCTTGAGCTCGTCCTTCTTATCTGTGTCAGCGGTCTTTGCCGCCGATGCAGTCTGAGATGTTTCACGTGAAACATCTTTGACAGTGACGGATGTACGATGTGCCGTCTGAGGCACAGACGACGTGCCACCCTGCTGAGGCGCGGCGACCTTACCGGTTTGAGGTTTCTCCGTACCGAAAAACAGGTCGCTAGGATGAGTAATGATGTCCAATGCGGGCATGGATGCGCGTTTACCGGCGGCTTTCTTGGCTGCCTTGCTGGATGATACCGTCTGAGGCACGGCAGGCTTTGATTCCTGCTGGGCAGTAGCCTTCTTGGCGGGGGTTATGTCAGCAGTGGCCGCCGGAGTAGACGAATCCTCCGCAATCATTGCGGGCTGCTCCGCCACTGGTTCCTCCCCTGGCAATGTGGGGAACAAAGCGCCAAGGCCCTTACCGAGTCGTGATTTTGATGCCATTACTTGTTCCTCCTCGCATCAATGGTGTCAAGGACTTGTTGCGAACGCTGTGCGATTTCCAAAGCTGCTTCACCATATGATATGGCACCTATGCCACGAGGATCATAGGCAATCACCGATTGGGAGAAACTCGGCGCTTCGGAGATCTTGACTGAACGCGGGATGGTAGTATTCAGCACAATGCTGGGATAGTGTCCCTTAACCTCGTTATATACTTCACGGCTCAATAACGTTCGGCGATCAAACATCGTGACGAGCATGGTGGACACCAGCAGTACGGGATTGAAATGCTCTTGCACCAAACCAATCGTGTTAATCAGCTGGCCAAGACCCTCCAATGCGTAATACTCAGCCTGGATAGGAATCAGCATCTCGGTCACTGCACACATGGCGTTGATGACCAACAGGCCCAAGCTGGGCGGGCAATCAATGAACACGTAATCATAGTGTTTATCTGATTGACGTAGGTAGAGGTCTAGGGCCTCCTTCAGCAAGGTGTTTCGGTTGGGCAGATCGGCCACTTCCAACTCAGCACCGCTGAGATCGATTGATGCAGGCACAACATCAAGTGTGGGAAAATCAGGACAGACCGTGATGACATCCCCCAGATCGGAACGCCCCTCGATAACGTCATAGACCGAGGGCTCTCCCGATGCATGAGATACACCCAACGCCGTAGAGGCATTGCCCTGCGGGTCCATATCGATGACCAACACCTGCGCGCCCTTGTCTGCCAGCGCCGCAGCGGTGTTCACCGTGGATGTGGTTTTACCCACTCCCCCCTTCTGGTTGGCCACGGCAATACGACGGGTACGTTTAGGTTTGGGGAAATCGGTTTTCTTGAGTACATCGTAGCGTGAGCTTTCATCAGCCATCTGGCTACCAAGCACTGAACCGTGACCATCGAATATTCGCTGAAGCGTTTCGGAAGCCGATTCTATAGGTTCCGACTGATGATCCTTGGTGGCCATCGCTCCTCCTTGCACAGACGTAAGTTCCAGTGTTCTCATTCGTATGGACATGATGCTCGTTATCCACAATTGCGATATGCAATGTGGATAAGTGTGGATAAGTGTGAATGACGTTGAGTGTTAGATTGTGTATTCATAGACGAAAAGCATTGAAAAATCAATGTTTTCATCATTGTGCACATCGTCCCGTAAAAATGTGGATAATTTTTACGCACATATGGAAATGTGGATAACTTAATCAGTACTCCACTCATCGCTTATCCACAATCACCACGTGGGTAAGCTCAAGATCCGGTCCGACAGCCGCTTCAACGACGCGTGGACGACGACCACCGAATTTTGCAATCTCCTTGCCGGCCTTGTCGATTTCAGCCTGAGCAGACCGTCCCTTCAATGCGATCAACTGTCCTGACGGTTTCAGCAACGGCAACGTCCAGCCAGAGAGTTTGGTCATAGGAGCAACCGCACGACACGTGACAACAGCGAACGGATGAATTTCCCGCTTCCGTACCTGCTGGATGACGGCATCGGAGCGTCCACGAATAATCTCAACGTTCTGCAGTTGCATCAGGTCAACGCATTCATGCAACCATTCGATTCGCCGCTCCATCGGTTCAATCAGCGTGAAGTCATGATCCGGCAAACACGCGGCAGCCACCAATCCGGGAAAACCACCACCACTGCCGACGTCGGCAACTGTTTTGAAGCGAATACCATTCGTTGCATTCCGAACGTACGGCACAATCGCAGCGGAATTCAGAATATGCCGTTCCCAAATGATATCGACGTCACGGGGGCCGATCAATCCACGAGGTTCACCCTCTTCGGCAATCTTGGCATGGAAACGCTCCAACTTCGGCAACGCATCACCCAAGACCTCAGCAAGTACAGGTGACTCCTGCAGCTGATCCGTCATAGCCATCTCCCTCACCATGTTTCACGTGAAACAATCAACATGGAAAAGGCGTCGCTCATTACGACGCCATTCTCCCCTGCGGTCACTCTTGTCTGTTTAGAGACGACATCCGTTGAACGTCCCTGTCATCTCAAAAACTCGTCGACCTATTACTCCTGATCAAGCTCGTCGTCTTCGGCAACATCCTCGACTTTGTTCTTGAGATACACCGTCACGTAACGATGAGGCTCCTCACCGTGCGAGCGAGACTTCAGCCCTTCTTCCCGAACCACATCGTGAACGACTTTACGTTCGAAGGAATTCATCGGCTTCAAGTCATACGGCTCGCCGGAATCCCTCACTGCGTCAATGGCATCCAGGGCGATATCACAGAGGTGCTGACGCTTGCGCTTCAGGAAACCGTCGACATCCACAATCAGATGAGAACGCTCGCCGGTCTTCTGCTGTACAGCCAGACGAGTCAATTGCTGCAGAGCATCAACGACTTCACCATTACGGCCAATAAGATGTTTGATGTCGGTATCGTCATCAGCAACGATTTGCACGGTGGGGCGGTCATTACGCACGCCCATCTCAATGTCACCCTCATAGTCGGCGATATCCAGTAGGCCCTCAAGGTAATCTGCGGCGATATCAGCCTCTTCGTTGAGCTGATCAATCGACTTCACGTCATCCTGTGCCATACGCTACTCCTTCATGTCGTGTTTGAATTACAAGTCTAAGCCCTGCTCCCCCGAACAGAGAAAGTAATGTCGGTGTGTGTTCGATGTTTCACGTGAAACACCGAACACACACCGACATAGTCGTCACTTCTTTCTGCGCTTACGCACGGGCTGTTGACGCTGGTAGCCATGAGTGGCCTTACGCTCGGCCTCTTCCTTGGCCTTGGCCAATGCTTCTTCTTCCAGAGAGGGCAGGCCGGCCTTTGCGCGGCGAGCATTCTCATTACGATGATCGCGCTTTTCCTTGTCCGCCGCAGCCGGAGAGCCAGGGGTCGGGAATGCGTACACCTGCCACAATGTGCGGCAGAGGTTGCACACGTTGTTGGTCAGCCAGTAGACCAGCACGGCGAACGGCATGGTGGCACCAGAGAAGATGTACATCACCGGGAAGAGCCACAGCATAGCCTTCTGCATGGTCTCGGCCTGTTTGTTCATCGATGCGGCGGGCATGTTGCGCTTCATGTTGAAGTACTGCATAAACCACAGGCAGAAGCACATCAGGAACACGAAGGTACCGATGACCACCTTGCCACTAGTGGCAGCCCTAGAGAAGTTATCGGTCACGCTGACAATGCCGAACACATCGGTTTGGGTGAATTGCTTGGCGGTTGCTACGTCGAACGCGCCCAACGCACCGCGTTTACCGTTGGCAATGTAGGGAATGGCCGACAGCGTATAGAACATGGACATGAACACCGGGCCCTGAATGAGCATAGGCAAGCAGGAGCCGGCCGGATTGGCGTCATTGTCTTGATACAGTTTCATGGTTTCACGGCTCATGGCCTCCTTGGAAGCCTGATCCGTCTTGCCTTTGTACTTGTTCTGGATGCGCTTCATCTTCGGCGCCAACGCCTGCATCTTGCGCATCGACTTCATCTGCTTGCAGAACAGCGGGAAGATACACGCCTGCACCACCAGCACCAGGATGATAATGGCAAGCACCCATGAGACACCAATCGGGCTCATGCCCAGCATCACGAAGAAGTCATGCACGATCTTCATGATCCAGGTCTGTAACCACTCAACGGGAGTCAGGATTTTATATAGAAATCCCCAAAACCCGCTATCAAGCAGAAATTCATTTGAGTTCATCGTTGGGCCTCTCTTTGGGTTGTGGCCAATGGTGTCAGTCGGGGCTCTTCATGAGCCTTCGACCACGAAAATCTGTAAAAAATGGAATACCGTTGTGGAACATCGTCGATTCCCCCACGACTCCACGGCCGGCAACGCAGTAATCTCAGCACGGCGAGCACTCCCCCTTTGAACGCGCCATACCGTTCCAACGCCTCAATGGCATAATTCGAGCACGTTGGATAATACTTGCAACAAGGCGGTGTGTTTGCCGAGATGCGCTGTTGATACCAGCGCACCCCACCAATCATCACCGCCTTGAAAGAAGCTGTCATGCCTCAGCCACCTTATGCGCCACTGTGGCAAAAGCCTTCGCGATCTGCTGATCTAGCGAAGCGAACGATGCGGTCGCGGCACTGGGCTTGGCGCGCAAAACGATATCGCAATGCGTGGGCAACAGATCCTCATGGGCTCTGGCCAATACACGAAACCTACGCTTCACCGTATTACGGGTGACCGCATGTCCTACCGATTTGGAGACAGCTAATCCCAAACGGCGATGCACCGTCCGGTCGTCATCATCATGATGGTCGTCGGGCACCAAATAGTGCACGACGATATCCTTGCCACCTGCTTTGCGCCGGCGTTTCAGCACGGTGACGAAATCACGATGGCTTTGAAGCCGTTCCACCTCGACTATGCCTGTGGCACTGATCGGAATGATCAGGCGGAGAGGGACTTGCGGCCCTTGGCACGGCGACGGTTGATCACCGCACGGCCAGAACGGGTGCGCATGCGCAGGCGGAAGCCGTGCTTCATGTGGCGACGACGGTTGTTCGGCTGGAACGTCCTCTTCATAATCCATTGCTCCTAGGTCTATTCGGCAACGCTTCGCGCTGCCCTCACGTGAGTCAAGCTATATCAAAGTACTCTCACCCCTACCCTCAAGTCAAAACGGACGGAGTATTTTCACATTTCGACACGTTGCGAGACACGCCTCAGATCTCTTATAATCGGCGGAATACCAACCATTCACGGCCAAAAGTTATCCACAAATTACATGTTTGTTATTCACAATCCAATTATTTCAACACGCGACACGGTGGATAACTTGTCTAAACCAGAGTAAATATTATCTGTTGTACATATTTCGCCACAGCGACAGAAGGGGCCACCATGGTTAACGCTTCCGGCGACCCCGTAATCGAGGCCGCCCACATCTGGTCAGACACGCTGACGGTGCTCAAACACAGCGCTTCGCTCAGCCCACGAGAGAAAGGCTGGTTGGAAGGCGTTGTTCCTGAAGGCGTCTTCGGTTCGACCATCGTGCTGTGTGTGGACAACAACGACACGCTTCAAGCCATTCAGGGTGATTTGAACGATTCCCTGCTTCAGGCATTGCGTACGGTAACCGGCGAAAATATGTTTCCCGCGTTCAAGGTCGTGCCGAAAACCGAGCCAGAACCGCTTTCGGCGGCAAAGCCGGCGCAGCCATATCCTTCGGAAATTTCTCCGACTGTCGCCGAGTTCGGTAAAGAATCCTATGGCGCAAAGCCGGTAGCCGCACCGCGGGAACCGATGCCCGCCACCGAGTCGCAGTTCCCGGTCGGTCAGCAGAAGATGAATCGCGATCCCGAGACTCATCTCAATAAGAACTTCACGTTTGATTCCTTCGTGCCCGGCGATTCCAACCGTTTTGCCCGTACGGTCGCACTGGCCGTGGCCGAAGGTTCCGGTCAGGATTTCAACCCGTTGTGTATCTATGGCGGATCGGGACTGGGCAAAACCCACTTGCTGAACGCCATCGGCAACTATGCACTGGTCAAGGATCCCGGGCTGAAGGTTCGATACGTCACGTCTGAGGAATTCACGAACGAATTCATCGACGCGCTGCAAAACCCGAACCAAAGCCAAGGTCAGATTGCTGAATTCAACCGTCGATACCGACAGGTTGATGTGTTGCTTATTGACGATATCCAGTTCCTCGGCGGCAAGGAAGCCACCTTGGATCAGTTCTTCCATACGTTCAATGCACTACATCAGGCAAATAAGCGTATTGTCATTGCTTCCGATGTGGCGCCCAAGAATTTGAAGGGTTTCGAGGCTCGACTCATCTCGCGCTTCGAATCCGGCCTGACCGTAGACGTCAAGCCGCCGGATCTGGAGACCCGAATCGCCATTCTTCGCATGATCGCCTCGATGAACGGGTCGAAAATCCCCAGCGATGTGTTGGACCTCATCGCCGAACGCTTCACCGAGAACATTCGTGAACTTGAGGGCGCGCTTACCCGTGTTACGGCCGTGGCCTCGCTGAGTAATCAGCCGGTGACCCGCGCCTTGGCCGAGCAGACGTTGCAGGACTTCTTCACCACCGATGTGGAAATCAAGCCCACGGACATCATCAGTCAGGTGGCGAAGTACTTCCACCTGACGTTTGAGGATCTTGTCGGTAAATCACGAACCAAAAACGTGGCTGTTCCTCGTCAGATCGCCATGTATCTGGCTCGCGAAATGACCAGTATGAGCCTGATGGATATTGGCCAGGTCTTTGGCGGACGCGATCACACCACAGTAATGCATGCCTGCACTCGAATCAGTGACCGAATGCAGCAAAAACAGGAGATCTATAACTACGTTATGGAGCTCACGGTCCGCCTCAAGCAAAGCAACACCAACTGACACAACGCTTCTGAGAGACGAAAAACGGCACTTCTTGGACTGACTTTCCGAAAAGTGCCGTTTTTGGTTGCTCAGACGGATTCTGGTGGATACGTCGAGGCAACGGATTCGAGACATCAGATTCCTCATGGCTCCCCTTTGTGAGGGGAGCTGTCGTCGCAGACGACCGAGGGGAGTTTCGAAGGGGAATACGCAAAAACCCGTGAAACGAGAGAATCGATTCTGAGGACCGATTTTGCGGGTTTGGGCGAGCGAGACGAAAAAAGTGCCGAAAACGGTCTCCAGAATCGATTCTCCTCGACGAAAAACAGCCTTCAACACGCCGTGCGAAAGTACGAAAACCAAAAAAGTTATCCACATAGTTGTGCACAGATGTGGGTAAACTCGGCGGATAACTCGTGGATTACCCACTATTTTGTTGTGGAAAACTCGTGCATAACTGCGACCTCGATGTGGAAAACCCAAATTCGACGAACTGGCTGTGGAAAACTCGCCTACTTATCCACAAGCCATGCAGAATTTGTCCACAATTTTCAGGGACTTATGAACCGTTGCGTTTGTAGGGCTCAACCCTACTTATCCACACTATCCACCGGCCTTATTATGGCGATTACTTACTCAGTTACGTGAAAAGCATCATCGCCACAGTAACAGCCGGTCACCCATCGTACGTAAGTTCGCCACCCAACGGCTAGAATATTTCTCAGCCAATCCGACGAAGGGAACAATCACACATGAAAGTCGAAATCGATACCGCAGCCCTGGCCGACGCCGTAGCCTGGACCTCCCGAGTCATCGACGCACGTCCCTCCAACCCGATTCTCGCTGGCGTCAAGCTGGAAGCCATTGAAGGAACGCTGCAATTCTCCGCCTTCAACTACGAGATTTCCGCTCGCCACCACATCGAAGCCGGCATTGACGAAGCCGGTTCCGTACTGGTTCAGGGCAAACTGCTGGCCGATATCACCAAATCGCTGCGTTCGGAGAAAACGTACCTGGTTACCGACGGCTCCACGCTGACCATCACGTCCGGCAAGTCGAAGTTCACCTTGCAGCTCATGCCCGACACCGAGTACCCGGATCTGCCTGTGGTACCGGCCATGCTCGGCCAAGTCGATGCCCCGACTTTCGTTCAGGCAGTGAACCAAGCATGCGTTGCCGTCTCCCGCGAAGAGAACCGCCCGGTGCTGACCGGCGTACGCATGCAGTTCCAAGGCGACAAGGTCGTCATGACCTCCACCGATCGCTTCCGTTTGGCCCGCGCCACCTTCACTTGGACTCCGCAGAACCCGGACGTCGACACCACCACGCTGGTTCGCGGCTCACTACTCAAGGATGTGGCCCGCGCTCTTGATGAGCACCAGAACATCCGCCTTGATTTCGACGCCGATAGCCCGACGCTGCTCGGCTTCGAAAACGCCGGCCGCGTCTCCACCTCCCAGCTCATCGACGGTGAATTCCCGGCGGTCGACCGCCTGTTCGCCGACGAATACCCGATTCAGGCCGTAGTCAACAAGCAGGATCTGCTCGACGCCATCAGCCGTGTGGCTTTGGTCGCCGAACGCAATGCTCCGATTCGCATGACCTTCACCGGTCAGGAAGTGGCGCTGTCCGCCGGATCGGTCGACGAGGCCCAGGCCAACGAGACACTGGACATCGACATGGATGGCGACGATATCACCGTGGCATTCAACCCGTCCTACCTGAAGGAGGGTCTGTCCGCCGTGACCGAACCATTCGTGCGCATCAAGATGACGACCCCTGTCAAGCCGGTCGAGTTCAACGGCCAGCAGGAAGCTGATTCCGACGAGTCCATGGACTACCGATACCTGCTCGTGCCGATGCGCTTTAACAACTGAGATCCCTGAATTTCCAACGATTCGCTAATGCACATCTCCCGTCTCGCACTCGACCACTACCGCTCATGGAGTCAGGTAGTGGTCGATTTCGTACCAGGCGTGAATATCCTGTTCGGCAAGAATGGCTTGGGCAAAACCAATCTGGTGGAAGCCGTCGAAGTGCTGTCCACCGGATCGAGCCATCGCACGTCCAGCACGTTGCCGCTGATCGAACGCGGGCAGACCACGGCCACCATCCGCGCGAACGTCGCTGATGATGCCGGTCAAACCACTACGTATGAAGCGTCGATTCATGCGCGTGGTGCCAACCGAGCCCGCATCAACTCGGGGTCGTCGCTGTATCTGCGCGATATCATCGGCAAGATTCCCAGCGTTTCCTTCACTCCCGAAGATCAGCGATTGGTGTCCGGCGATCCGGGAGCACGCCGCACCATGATGAATCAGGCTGCGGCTCTGCTCGAGCCCGGATACATGCAGACGTTGCAACAGTTCACGCGCATCGCCAAACAGCGTGCCACATTGTTGAAGCAATTGAATGCCAATGCCAATAATGGCCAGCCGATGGATGCGGTTCTGAGCGGTTTGGAAATCTGGACCGGCCAGTTCATCGAAGCCGGTGTGGTGTTGACCCGTATGCGAGCCCATGTGATTAGCCTGCTTGCCGAGCCATTTGCCGCGATTTACGCCGACTTGGCCGGTGCCGGCGAGCAGGTGGCGCTCACATATGCGCCTTCATTCGACGAAGTGCTGATGTTCAACGATCCGCATCCGCAGATCAGCGAGCATTTCCAACGCATCTACCCCGGTGAAGTGGCTCGCGGCGTGAACCTTATCGGTCCGCAGCGCGATGACATGAACCTTGACTTGGCCGGTATTCCCGCCCGCGAGTTCGCTTCGAACGGCGAGATGTGGACGATGGCGTTGGCCTTGAAAATGGCATTGTTTGAAATCGTGCGTGACCGGTTGGGATTGCAGCCGATTGTGATTCTCGATGATGTGTTCGCCCAGCTTGATGACAGCCGGCGCACGCAGATTCTTGATTTCGCCAGAAAACAGGATCAGGTGCTGATTACCGTGGCCGCTGAAGGCGATGTGCCCGACTATGAATCGGCCCATCGCATCGACGTGGCCGGACTGGCCGAACCAGCTTCCGTGATACTGCCAACTCTGGGCAATTTGTCCGATTTGCGGGAAAACGAGAGTTTGGGTAAGTATGACGGAAAAACCGCGGTGGACAGCGCGTCCGTAGAACGGAAAGTGTCATGAACCCGCCGATCGCCCGCCAACTCAACCTGGACGAGACCAAACTGCCGGCCGAAATATTCGAGCGGATCTCCCGTCGCGGGGCGACCTTGAAGGACTACAGACGCCGCCGTGAAGAGGCCATCGAAAACTTCGGCAAACCGGGGCGCGATCCGGCTGAACTGGGCAGCGTGATGACCACCATCGCCGGCAATGGCGTCTGGGCGGCGAATATGAAGCTTGCGCAATTGCGCAACCATTGGGACCAAGTGGTGGGGCAGGCCATCGCCAGCCATTCGGCAGTCGCCGATTTCATGGACGGTGTACTGACCATCCGTGCCGAATCCACGGTCTGGGCCACGCAGCTGACCTACCTTATCCCCCAACTCACCGATACCATCCGTCGCAATCTCAGAGGATTGACCATCACCGAGATTCGCGTGACCGGCCCGGCCGCCGGATACACGCGCAAATGGGCTCGGCGGCGGTAGCCAAGATACCAAACAAATTCGCAGAAGCCTCGCTATGGCGCTCGTCGGGTTAGACGAGTAAAATCACATGCAGTATGGTCAAATGGCTAGAAGAGTCCTTTACGGGCCTCGTAAGCCATATCACCTCCGTGAATGACCTTCATGACGGAGGTTGACCCTGTAGTCACGGAAGGAAGCCTGTTGGCAGACGAAACCAGCAAAGAGGAGCAGCTGAAGGCGGCTGCGGAACGCATCAACAATGCGGAATTGACCGAAGGCGAACTTGACGAATCCATGGCTCCCGAGCATTATGAGGCCTCTGATCTGAGGGTGCTCGAAGGACTTGAGGCCGTGCGTATCCGCCCCGGTATGTACATCGGTTCCACCGGGCCGCGCGGTTTGCACCACCTGGTCTATGAGATCGTCGACAACTCGGTCGACGAGGCGCTGGCCGGATACGCCAGCCATATCGAGGTCTCCATTCTGCCGGACAACGGCATCCGCGTGGTGGACGATGGTCGAGGCATCCCGGTCGATGAGGTGCCCGGCGAGGGCGTCTCCGGTGTGGAGACCGTGATGACCAAGCTGCACGCCGGCGGCAAGTTCGGCGGCGGCGGTTATGCAGTGTCCGGCGGTCTGCACGGCGTGGGCATCTCCGTGGTCAACGCACTCTCCACCCGCGTGGACATCGAAGTGCGCCGTCAGGGCTTCCACTGGACCCAGACGTACATCGACCAGCACCCCACCGCGCCCTTGAAGCAGGGCGAGCCGATGACCGAAGGCGAGTCCACCGGCACGTCCGTGACCTTCTGGGCCGACCCGAAGATTTTCGAGACCACCATCTACGACTTCGAGACGCTGCGCTCCCGCTTCCAGCAGATGGCCTTCCTGAACAAGGGCCTCAAGATCAGCCTGACCGACGAGCGTGAGAACGACCAGGCCGGCGACGAGGTGGCCGGCGACGCGGCGGACGAGCCGGGCGCGAAGCACCAGACCGTCACCTACCAGTACCTCAACGGCATCAAGGATTACGTCGAGTATCTGGTCAAGGTGCGCAAGGCCACGCCGGTGGAAGAGGACGTCATCAGCTTCGAGGCCGAAGACTTGAAGCTCGGCATCTCCGCCGAACTCGCCATGCAGTGGACCACCGCCTACTCTGAGGCCGTGCACACCTTCGCGAACACGATTTCCACCACCGAGGGCGGTACCCACGAGGAGGGCTTCCGCGCCGCGCTGACTTCGCTGGTCAACCGTTACGCGCGTGACAAGGGCATCCTCAAGGACAAGGACGAGAACCTCTCCGGCGACGACGTGCGTGAAGGCCTGACCGCCGTGATCTCCGTCAAGCTCACCAACCCGCAGTTCGAAGGCCAGACCAAGACCAAGCTCGGCAACTCCGAGGCCAAGACCTTCGTGCAGCGCGTGATGACCGACAAGCTCGGCGACTGGTTCGATGCCCACCCGGCCGAGGCCAAGAACATCATCCAGAAGGCCATCGAGGCATCCCGCGCCCGTCTGGCCGCCAAGAAGGCCCGCGAGAACACCCGCCGCAAGTCCATCTTCGAGTCCGCCGGCATGCCCGACAAGCTCAAGGACTGTCAGTCGAACAACCCGGAAGAGTGCGAGCTGTTCATCGTGGAGGGTGATTCCGCAGGCGGCTCCGCCATCCAGGGCCGCAACCCGATCACGCAGGCCATCCTGCCGCTGCGAGGCAAGATCCTCAACACCGAGCGCGCCAGCCTGGACCGCATGATGAAGTCCGACACCATCGAATCGCTGATCACCGCGGTCGGCGGCGGCTATGGCGAGGACTTCGACATCTCCAAGGTCCGCTACCACAAGGTCATCATCATGGCCGATGCCGATGTGGACGGTGCGCATATCGCCACCCTGAACCTGACGCTGTTCTTCCGCTACATGCGCCCGATGATCACCGCCGGCTACGTGTACGTGGCCATGCCGCCGCTGTACCGCCTGAAGTGGACCAAGGGCCCGCACGACTTCGTGTACACCGACGCCGAGCGCGACCGCGTGCTCGCCGAAGGCAAGGCCAACGGACGCCAGCTGCCCAAGGGCGAAGGCATCCAGCGCTACAAGGGTTTGGGCGAGATGAGCTACCAGGAGCTGTGGGAGACCACCATGGACCCCGAGCACCGCATTCTGAAGCAGGTGCACATCGAGGACGCCGCCGCGGCTGACGAGACCTTCTCGATGCTGATGGGCGATGAGGTCGAACCCCGCCGCCTCTTCATCCAGCGCAACGCCAAGAACGTGCGTTGGATCGATGCGTAACGGAATCCTCCAACCTCCCTCGTCAGAGGGAGGTACACAACGGACTTAGACAACTAAAGGAACAACAGTGGCAGATGAAAACAACACCGGCGACGAGCAGTTCACGCCGGACGGCTCGATGGAGCCGTTGAGCCCGCAGGAGGCGGACACCACCGACTACGGCCTGATGGAGAGCGGCGAACGCATCCAGCGCAAGGACCTGCAGCAGGAGATGCGCGAGTCCTACCTGGCGTATGCCCTCTCCGTGATCGTCGAGCGTGCCCTGCCGGACGTGCGCGACGGCATGAAGCCCGTGCATCGCCGTGTGATCTACGCGATGTACGACGGCGGCTACCGCCCCGATCGCGGCTACAACAAGTGCTCCCGCGTGGTCGGCGACGTGATGGGTAAGTACCACCCGCACGGCGATTCCGCCATCTACGACACCTTGGTGCGTATGGCCCAGTCCTGGTCGATGCGCAACATGCTCGTCGACGGCCAGGGCAACTTCGGCTCCCCCGGCGATGACCCGGCCGCCGCCATGCGTTACACCGAATGCCGCATGGCCCCGCTGGCCATGGAAATGGTGCGCGACATCGACAAGGACACCGTCGACTTCGTGCCCAACTACGACGGCAAGACCCAGGAGCCGACCGTGCTGCCGGCCCGCTTCCCGAACCTGCTCGTCAACGGTTCCGCCGGCATCGCCGTCGGCATGGCCACCAACATCCCGCCGCATAACATGCGCGAGGTGGCGGACGGCGTCCACTGGGCGCTCGACCACCCGGACGCCAGCCGCGAGGAACTGCTGGAAAACCTGATCCGCATCATCAAGGGACCGGACTTCCCCACCGGCGCCACCATCCTCGGCCACAAGGGCATCGAACAGGCCTACCGCACCGGCCGTGGCCTGATCACCATGCGTGCCGTGGTCAACACTGAGGAGATCAACGGCCGTATGTGCCTGGTGGTCACCGAACTGCCCTACCAGGTCAATCCGGATCGTCTCGTCGTCTCCATCCGCGAAGCCGTGCGCGACGGCAAGATCCAAGGCATCGCCGACATGCGAGACGAAACCTCCGGCCGCACCGGCCAGCGTCTCGTGCTGGTCCTGAAGCGCGACGCCGTGCCGAAGGTGGTACTGAACAACCTGTACAAGCACTCCCAGCTGCAGCAGACCTTCGGCGCCAACATGCTGGCCCTGGTCGACGGCGTGCCGCGCACGCTGAGCCTGGACGCCTTCATCCGCCACTGGGTGAACCACCAGCTCGACGTAATCGCCCGCCGCACCGCGTACCTGAAGCGCGAGGCCGAAGAGCGCGACCACATCCTGCAGGGCTATCTCAAGGCCCTCGACATGCTGGACGAGGTCATCGCCCTCATCCGCGCCTCCGAAGACACCGACACCGCCCGTACGGGCCTTATGGGGCTGCTGGACATCGACCAGGTGCAGGCGGACGCCATTCTGGCCATGCAGCTGCGCACGCTGACCCGCATGAACCGCGACAAGATCGTGGCCGAGCATGAGGAATTGCAGCGCAAGATCGCCGACTACATCGACATCCTCGCCAAGCCGGAACGCCAGCGCAAGATCATCGGCGACGAACTCGACGAGATCGTGGCCAAGTACGGCGACGAACGCCGCACCCGAATCCTGCCGTTCTCCGGCGAGATGAACGTCGAAGACCTGATCGCCGAAGAGAACGTGGTGGTCACCGTGACCCACTCCGGTTTCATCAAGCGCACCAAGGCCGACGAATACCGCGCCCAGCACCGCGGCGGCAAGGGTATCAAGGGCACCAAGCTGCGCGAGGACGACGTGGTGGATCACTTCTTCCTGACCTCCACGCACAATTGGCTGCTGTTCTTCACGAACAAGGGCCGCGTGTACCGCATCAAAGCCTACGAGCTGCCCGAGGGCTCGCGCGACTCCAAGGGACAGCACGTGGCCAACCTGCTGCAGTTCGCGCCCGATGAGACCATCCAGACCGTGCTGTCCATCCCGAACTATGAGGTGGCCAGATATCTGGTGCTCGCCACCCGATCCGGCAAGGTCAAGAAGACCCCGCTGGCCGAGTACGATTCCCCGCGTCAGGGCGGTCTGATCGCCGTGCGACTCATGGCCGACGAGAACGGCGAGAACGCCGACGAGCTCATCGGTGCCGCGCTGTGCAACGCCGAGGATGACATCATCCTGGTCTCCAAGCTCGGCATGAGCCTCAAGTTCCAGGCCGACGACGAGCAGCTGCGTCCGATGGGCCGCCAGACCGCCGGCGTGCAGGGCATGAAGTTCCGTAACGACGACAGCCTGCTGGCCATGGATGTGGTCCCTGGCGACTCCGACAAGGACCTGTTCGTGGTGACCAACGAAGGCTTCGCCAAGCGCACCGCCATCGGCGAGTACCGTCTGCAGGGGCGTAATGGTCTGGGCGTCAAGGCCGTGCAACTGGTCGAAGGCCGCGGTGCGCTGGTGGGTGCGCTCGTGGTGTCCGAAGACGATCAGGTCATGGCCATCATGAAGTCCGGCAAGGTGATCCGCTCCAACGTGGACGAGGTCAAGCGCACCGGGCGAAACACCCAGGGCGTGACCTTCGCCAAGCCCGACAAGGGCGACATGATCCTCTCCATCGCCCGTAACGAGGAGAAGGACGAGCCCGAGGAAGACGGCGGTACGGCGGCGAACGGAGCCGGTGATACGGCGGCGAACGGAGCCGGTGAGACCGTGCAATCCGACAAGAATGTGAACAACCCGGACGAGGCGTGAGCAGCGTCCCGAAAAGCTGGTAGCCTCGCATACAACAGAGGCTGCCGTCCAGCCTGGTAAGGAGAAACGATGAGCGAGAATCTCGAAGACAACGAGACCCGGATCATTCCGTCGGAAGACGGCAATACACAGAACGATTATGCCGAGCCGCTGATCGGCGCCGACCGCGCTCCCCGTGTGGCCCGCTCCGTGTCCAGTGATCCGGAGGAGTCCGCGTTGCCTTCGGGAGGTGCCGCCACTCCTGTGCGTCCGGCACCTCGCCGTAGCGCCCCCAGGGCTCGCCGCATGAGCTTGTCGCTGACCCGCGTGGATGCTTGGTCCGTGGCCAAGGTGACGTTCATGCTGTCCATCGCCGTGGCGATTATTCAGGTCGTTGCCTCCGCGATCGTATGGGTGCTGCTTGATGTGGTCGGTGTATTCAGCCAGATTACGCAGATTGTGTCTTCCACCGGTCTTGATGCAGGCGGTTTCGATCTCAAGAACGTGTTGTCCCTTACCACCGTGGTGTCCGGCGTCACCATCTTCTCGATTGTTGAAGTGGTGATCTTCACCCTGCTGGCCACCATTGCGGCACTGATCTACAACGTGGTCAGCTCGCTGGTCGGCGGCGTGCACGTCACGCTCGGCGACGACTGATATAGCGATACTGACGGAACTCCCCTCAGTGAACCGCACCCCGGTTGTTGGACTGAAGTAATTCAGATTCGATGATCGGAGGTGCGGTTTCTTATATGTGGGGATCGCAGGCGTCGTTGCTGGGCCGAGACTTGGGACTCCGGCGACGCTGGGGGTGGCAGGCGTCGGTGTTGGGACAGATTTTGTATCTCTGACGACGCTGTGGAGGGCTTACCGTCGTCAGCGGTACAGATCTTGGAGTTCTGCCGACGCTGAGGGTGTGTTCTGTGTCGTTTGCGTCCAATTATTGGCCCTCTGCCGACGCTGGGCACAGCAGGCGTCGTTGCTGGGCCAAGTTTTGGACTGCCGCCGACGCAGAGAATGCACACAGCGGTGTTGGTCTGCCAGCGTGTGGCAGCTTGGCGCCGTTGAGGAAGGTCTATGTGGTGTGGTTCCACCAAAGGACTGGCAGGTTGGCTGGCGTCAGCGGTTGATCTGCCGATGTTGCTGCTCGTCAGTCTGGACTGTTGGGCTTTCGTTTTGACAGCGGAAGGAAGATCCTCCTCGCGGTAGGGCAACAATTATCAGTATCATAATTAAGGTAATCGTGATTACATTAACCATGATACTCTTATTATTGGGCGGTAGGCGGATCGGAGGGCTGCAATGTTTGTCGCACGAGAGCACGAGTTACAAGTGCTGGAAAAGCTGTTTACCAGTGATTCATTCGAAATGGTGGTGCTGTACGGTAGGCGGCGTGTAGGGAAAACGGCGTTGATCGACGAATTTGTCAAAGATAAACGCGTGCTGTACTTCACGGCCATACAGCAAAGCGCCAAGATGAATCTTGAAGATTTCTCAAGAGCGGCATTGTCGTTCTTTGGTATGCCGGATTCCACCCCGTCGTTTGGCAGGTGGTCTGATGCGTTATCGTTTGTTGCTGAACGTGCTGCACAGACTGACGAACGTATGGTGTTCGTATTCGATGAGTTCCCTTATGCGGCTGCCGCCGAGCCAGCATTACCCTCCATGTTGCAGATAGCAATTGACCATGGATTCCTCGCCACAAAAGTGACGATGATTCTATCCGGTAGTAACGAGGGATTCATGGAAAACGACGTATTGGGGCGTAAGAGCCCGCTATACGGGCGTCGTACAGCACAGATTCGACTCCTGCCATTCGACTATGCGGATGCGGCAAAATTTCTAACGAACACATCTCCGCAAGAACTGGTCCAATACTATGCGACTTTCGGCGGTACGCCATATTATCTGGCTCGTATACAGGAAGCCGATGGCTTTGAATCCAATGTGCTGCGCTTGATGTTCGACAACTTGGGCGTACTGCGTGAGGAACCTATGATGCTGTTGCGTCAGGAGCTTCGTGAACCGGCATCGTATTATTCGATATTGCAATCTATTGCGGGTGGTAATTCCTCACCAAAGCTTATCGCTGAACATGCGGGTGTCGAATCTGATTCGATTGGAGCATATCTGAAAACGCTGGTCGATTTGCGCTTAATTGAGCGAAAAGTGCCGTTTGGTGAAGATCCGAGTAAATCGCGCAAGGGAATGTATGTGGTGAGCGATCCCTTCTTTGCATATTGGTTCCGCTTTGTGGGGCGCAACATGAGCATTTTGGATGGTAATATCAGCGAGGAGGTTACGAGCAGACTCGCTTTTGGACCATCGTTTGATACCTATGTTGGGCAACAATTTGAGACGATTTGCCTGCAATGGCTTATTCGAAACAACGCTATGGGCAACCTCCCCTTTGTTGCCACTCAATTCGGCAAATGGTGGGGCAATGATCCGATTGCTCACGAGCAAACCGATATCGATGTGATTGCTGCGGATTCGCTCGATAAAACGATTCTGTTCGGTGAATGCAAATGGCGTAATTCATTCAACGAAACGGAGGCTATTGAAAGGCTCCATCAGCGTGCTGGCTTAGTCCGCGGCTATCAGGCAGGTAATGCGTGGCTTATGCTGTTCACCAAGAATCCGGTGAGTGAGTCCACGCGAACCCGCTACATGGATGATGAACGAATGGTATTCGTTTCTGCGGAAGAGTTATACACTGCGTGATGCATTACTGGGTGATTGTGACGCGGGATATCCAGAGTTCTGCCGACAGCCACGTGGCAATTACGCCGACTCACGCACCACCAAATCGGTGTTCAGGTGCATCACGCGCGGTGAAGAGACTCCGTTGATGGCTTTGATGACCACGTCGGCCATGGTCCAGCCGCACTGATCCATGTGCTGATCGACGGTGGTGAGTTCCGGGGTTATGGAGGTGGAAGCTGAGCTGTTATCTGCAGAAGGCCGAATGTACCCCTCTGAAAGCAGATAGCTTGGATTGATGATCATATCCAAGAATTCACTCGTATAGTGGTGCGTAATGCTTACGTATTTGGGGATAGCACTTGTTGCTCGTTGTACATATAGCAATGCCCTTGCCTCCTCACGGGGAAGCAAGGGCATTACGCTACTGCTTAGTACTGCTTAGCGGCAAGCGTCACAGCACGCCCTGGGCGACCATGGCGTTGGCTACCTTGACGAAACCGGCGATGTTGGCGCCGGCCATCAGATCGCCTTCCTCGCCGTACTCCTTGGCGGCGGCCAGGGAGTTGGCGACGATGGATTCCATGATGGACTTGAGCTTGGCGTCGACCTCCTCGAAGGTCCAGCTCAGACGGTAGCTGTTCTGGCTCATCTCCAGACCGGAGACGGCCACGCCACCGGCGTTGGCGGCCTTGGCCGGGCCGTACAGCAGCTTATTGGACTTGTAGACCTCGATGGCTTCGGGGGTGGAAGGCATGTTGGCGCCCTCGCACACCACCTTGCAGCCGTTGGCTACAAGAGCCTTGGCGGATTCCTCGTCGATTTCGTTCTGAGTGGCGCACGGCAGCGCGATGTCGCACGGCACGGTCCACACGCCGGAGCAACCCTCGTGGTATACGGCGGACGGAACACGCTCGGCGTACTCCTTGATACGGCCGCGCTCGACCTCCTTGATCTGCTTGACCACGGCGACGTCGATGCCGTTCGGATCGTAGACATAGCCGTTGGAATCGGACACGGTCACGACCTTGGCGCCCAGCTCCTCGGCCTTCTGCGCGGCGTAGATGGCCACGTTGCCGGCACCGGAGATCACGACGGTCTTGCCCTCGAAGGAGTCGTTGCGCAGCACGCGCAGGGCTTCCTGGGTGTAGTAGCACACGCCGTAACCGGTGGCCTCGGTGCGGGCCAGGGAGCCGCCGAATTCGAGGCCCTTGCCGGTCAGCACGCCGGAGTATTCGTCACGGATGCGCTTGTACTGGCCGAACAGGTAGCCGATCTCACGGCCGCCCACGTTGATGTCGCCGGCGGGAACGTCGGTGAACTGGCCGATGTGACGGCACAGCTCGGTCATGAAGGCCTGGCAGAAGCGCATGACTTCCGCGTCGGACTTGCCCTTCGGGTTGAAGTCGGAGCCGCCCTTGCCGCCGCCCATCGGCAGCGTGGTCAGGGAGTTCTTCAGGATCTGCTCGAAACCGAGGAACTTGATGACGCTCTCGTTGACGGTCGGGTGGAAGCGCAGGCCGCCCTTGTACGGGCCGATGGCGGAATTGAACTGCACGCGGTAACCACGGTTGACCTGCACCTTGCCTTCGTCGTCGGTCCAGGCGACGCGGAACTTCACCACGCGCTCAGGTTCGACGATGCGCTCGAGCACACCGTTCTTCTCGTATTCCGGGTGCTTTGCGACGACCGGCTGAAGGGTGTCGAGCACTTCGTAGACGGCTTGCAGAAATTCGGGCTGATCGCCATCGCGGGCCACGACCTGGTTGTAGACGCGCTTGACGTACTCGTCAGTGAGCATTGTTCTCCTCGATTCGATAGATAGATAAGACGTTCTTATTCTATGCACCCGACCCTGTGTTGCATAGAGGGCGCTCGGATAACGGGAAAGCGTTCAGCGCAGCGCGCAAGAGGCGTCATGGCGCAGGTTGAGTGCGATGCGCAATCGCATGGTTGTGGACCGGACACTGGCACGATTGACAGAACCTTGGTGTTGCTGGGTTTTGGCATGAAAAAGGGCTTCCGGACTCCGCCGAAAACCCTGACCGTGGAGCTAGCCGGGTTCCCGGTGTTTGTCGCTATTTCGCCGTTTTCTCGGTGTATCACGACATTGGGTGCCTTGCTACACACCCTGCCTTGGTCGGACCCCTGTCCCGGCTTTCCTTTGTCCGTATCCCGTTATTTTCCGAAAAGGTCACTATGGGTGCCCGTTCGGGTCAGAGTGAGCACCAGCACGTCCTTCTCTATGAGATAGACCAACAGCAGGTCTGGTGTGATATGGCACTCCCTGAAGCCGGTCATATTGCCTGTAAGCGCATGGTCATGATATCGGTCGGGCAGTGTGCCGCCCTCGGACAGAGTGGATACAACCTGTTTGAAAAGGCCGGCGTCCAGTCCGCGTCGTCTGGCGAGTTTGAAGTCCTTCCTGAATCTGGACGTGGTCTTGACCGTGTACTGGATGCCGCTCATGCGTCCAAGTCCTTGAACAAGGCGTTCAGGTCCCGGTAGCCTTTCACGTTCCCGTCCCTTGCGATTCGCTTCGCCTCCAACATGGCGGAGACGGTCTCCCTGTTCGGCTCATCCAACGAGACGTTGAACGGTATGCCGCCCTGTCGCAGGGATTGGCGGATGAATATGTTGACTGCGGTGGTCAGGTTCATGCCCAGCTCCCCGAACAGTTCCTCGGCTTGTTTTTTCAGCTCAGCGTTCATTCGGACGTTGACGGTGGTTGTCGTTCCGCTCATCTTTGGCTCCTTCCTTGGAAGACGTTCATATCATATATCCCTTGTCTATAGAAAACAACACATCATGTATATAGCGTTTTACATCGTATGTAAAACGCTGGTTTCTGTTAGGCTCTGTTGCACCAGAATTGGTATGACGGAGTCGAAAGATTTCTTTCCTGTGCGTATGGTTCCAGTGTCGTTCATCGGGTACCCATTTTGAGTATCTCGGTGGATACCCAAAACGCCGACATTTACGGACTTTCGTATGTTCGCCGTTCTCACCGTATACTTTGAAATCATTGGTACTTCGCCGTTTTGATATGAGAAAGGGCTTTCGGACTCCGCCGAAAACCCTGACCGTGGAGCTAGCCGGGTTCCCACGCCGCAGCCTCATGGTCCCGCCCCTCGAGGCCGGGTCCCACGAGCAACCCGCTCGTGTCATGCCCGGACGCTGCGACGAACCGGCCCGGACCCGATGCCATTACAAGCTATTGGACGTGCCCATTATGGAATGCTTCGACGAGGACCGGAAAGCGTTGATGCCCCTGCCATCCACACGTTTCGACCCGATCCGTTGGGAAAGCGGGAAAGACGACAGGTACGGGCGTATCGAGATCGACTCGAACCGGTACCTCGCCGGCGGCAAGTGGCACGGCGGGAAACTTTTGGCCGCGGCCGGGTGGGACAGCGTGAGGATCACCGATCCCTCGTCCGGCGAGATGATCGCCGAATATCCTAGGCGATACGGCGGAGCATCCAGCACGCTGCAGGACCCGGCCTGACCGGCTACGACCGGTTCATCACTGGCACGGACGCCACACGGGACGATGAGTGGGAGGAGGCGAGGTGAGTAGGAGACCCGATCCCAGGATCCCGGAGATTAAGCGACGCCGGGCCGACACCATCGCCAAAAGCGAACGCGTCATGACCATGAGCCGGCACCTGACATTGACCCGTGGCGTCCTGGCTGACCACCTCGATGGCGTGGGGCAGTATCCGTGCGGCGGCTTTCTTGTATCCGGCGAACGCGTCCATCGCCACGACCCTCACACGCTCGCGGAACGCCTGGCCGCGTTCCTGGAGCCATGTGGTGAACGCCTTCTCGCTCCTGCCTTCGACCATGTCCAGCAGGCGGGCCGTCCCGCCTTTCTTCCTGGGCGTCAGGTCCACGATGATGGTCACTTACCTACTGCCGAACGGGGTGTGTCACCACACGTGCTCGTCCACGCCGATCTCCTCGACCCCGTCGCACTGGGCGCAACACCGTGCGGCGGGCCCCTCCGGCTCGCAGCGTATCTGCCACACGCCCCCGCGAGTGCCCATGGCCAGGTGCCGTTGCACCAGGGGGCGCAACCCCAATCCGTCCAGGCCGAGCAACACCCGTCCGTCGAACGTGCTAAACTTAGTGTCAAGCCGCACGGTATCCTTCACTTTTTTCACACAACGAATGAAACCGCACGTCCCTTACACACCAAAATCGGAAGAGCCGGGTAAATCAACGATTCAAGGAAGAATCAAATGAAAAAAGTAAGGAAATACCTCGCACGAATCATCGCCTGTATCTTGTCGATGGCGACATTGTTGGTGGTGGCTCCCGTTGCGAATGCAAGTGTCCCGGATGCTCAGTCCGATGGCTACGTTCCTTGTGCAGTACCGTCAGTGGATACGGAACTCGAGAACCTGCTCTGGAAAATCGTTGATGTCGGTGAATATTTCAGCTTTGAAGGTGATCGTCTCACCGTCTCGCTGTCAGAGGAGCAACTGAAGACCGATTACGGTTTCTCCGATGCAGAATATGTGTTCCTAGTCGATAACGTCCTCAATCCATCCACGGAGGACATCCAAGACATAGAGTCGCTTCCAACGACCTATGCCAGTTGCAGCGGCGTATACATCTCCTACATAGATTTCACCGTAGGATTCGCGGCAGCGCTTTTCGCGGCTTCCTCGGTTAGCCCGGCGGCTCTTGCCGCAGCATTCACCGCAGTTGCCTCGGCAATCAGTGGGCCCGTCGGTACCATAATCGCTGGAGGCGTCGCTGTCTTGGGCATCGGATTCTTTGCTGATCTCGCCACAAAAATCATCGGCGCAGTTGCTCAAGGAAAGGGAGTATGCCTCACACTGGCTTGGGAATTCCCACCGTTGAAATCTGAAATCATGTGATGCAGTTGTAAGGCATTACTGTGATGAAAAAGTGGGATTGGAAGTCATGGCTCTGTGCATGGCTGTTCGCTTCTTGCTCAATTAGTGGAGCAACGGAGATCAAGCGCGGGGCTATGACCCCATTCGCAGTCGCGTATCTGATTACTGCCGTTGTGGCATTGATATTGTTTGTGTGGTCGTGCCTTAAAACACAGAACATAAAGCTTTCGGTTATTCTTACAGCAGCGCTTATAGTGCCAGTAGCCGTTATGTTGATATTCAACGGGTCTCTCAGCAGATTTCTCGTCTACATCTATTTCGTAGCAATACTTTTGGCCGCGTTAGTGCACAAGTATGGCAGACCACAGAAAAAGCAGTAGCAGCCATGCACTTGCAAACAAGAAAGGCCCGTCCGGGTGTTGAAACTCGGACGGGCTGGCCGTTATCGACGGCTGGGTGTCATCGCCCAGATGGCGATTGCCATCACGACGATGTCGGCCGCGATGGAGTGTATCGCGGGTGCGAGGCTGATGACGATGACCGCCATCAGCCACACGTGCAGGCTGACCACTTCTCCGATTCGTAGGTCAAGAATGGCCCCCAGCCATACGGAGATTCGTGTCGTGTCGGGCATGGCGGCATAGATGGTTTGAAGTTCCTCGGCTGTGGCCGGTGGTATTTGAGCTTGCCGGGATTTTGGGATTGCGGGGGCTTTCATCGTGACTGGGGATTTGTCTACGGCTCCTTCGGCCACTGCCTTCGTGTACACGGCTTTCAAGAGGTGGAACGTTTTCTTGCGGGGCGTCGCTCCCCCGAAATTATCGAGATTGGATAGCCACCGGTTTATGTCTTCAGTGGTTATTTTTGTTAGGGGTATTTCCAGAAGAATGCGTGGGACAGATGCGCAAGGTATTCCCGATGCTTTCTTTTGCTTCCTGCGGTTAGTTCGGCTCCGTCGGAAGAATAGTTGAGCCATGTGGGTGCGAATTCTTCCATGACGTAATCGCATGATAGCGTTCTACGCTGCCTTACGGCCTCTTCCTGCCGTTTTACGGTCGGCTGGGCTACTCCACCGTTGGATTCCAGCCCTATCGGCCTCTACGAGGGCTTTTTCGGCGCTCAACCACGCCTGTGCCGAACGTTCGTCCTTGAACGTTTTCGTGATGACCTCACCGTTGTGGGTGTATTGGCCCTGTAGGAATCCCGGTCGGTCCTGTGGGTGACTGACCCAAATGTTTTTTCTTTTCGGTGCGCATGGTTCCAGTATCGTTCGTTGGGTACCCATTCCGGGTACCTCGTCGGGTACCTGAAATGTTGACGTTGGCGTACTTTTTCGTACATTCTCTGTTTGCGCTGTATGCCCTGAAATCGTTGGTATTCCGCCGTTTTCGCATGAAAAAAAGGTTTCCAGATTTCTCTGAAAACCCTGATCGTGGAGCTAGCCGGGTTCGAACCGGCGACCCTCTGCTTGCAAAGCAGATGCGCTACCAGCTGCGCTATAGCCCCGTGAGAAAAAAAGAGCGGCTCGCGGCCGCTTCATTTTTCCTGTGGGCCCGGGAGGACTTGAACCTCCGACCTCATCCTTATCAGGGATGCGCTCTAACCAGCTGAGCTACGGGCCCGATCCATACGCTTCAAAAGCGCACAAGTGATTACAATACCATTGAACGGCGGTATGTCAATAACGGCGTGTCGTGATTGTCGCTTGCGCCATGATTGCCGGCGCGGCGGTCAATGTCCAGCAACACAGCGGTCAATGTTCAGCAACGCCACAGCCAATGCCCAGCTACGTAACCTTGCGTTCTCACACCGTAATGCTGCGGTTACACCTCCCGCCCTGCACAGAAATGTCCAATACACAGCCAAAAACCCAACTAGTGTAAACACACTCTAGAAAAGGGATACGGGGTTGCGGACCCTATATTTCTATGATCAGGGCGAGCCACCAAAGAATCACCGCATGTGACCGGCACTGCGACTCCAGGATTACATGCGGCGCGTAGGCTCATGGCCCATAGCGCTGTTCGACATGATCGTCGCGTGCATACGTCATATGAAACTGAGGTTTAGGGAGAAGAAGCCGGAGCACGACTTATCTCCCCAAACCCTTATTGCTTCAGCCAGTGTAGGTATTCGTCGAAGAGGTTGTCCACTGTTCGGCTTTCCAGTCGGTATGTGGGGAATGCCTCGGGTGTGTTGGTGATGACTTGGTATCCGCCCAACGGTGCTTCCGTTGCGGGGATCATGTCGGCTTGTATCAGGCCTTGGTCGATGCAGGTCCGGAGTTCTTCCCAGGTCAGGCGGAACACGGATGCGGTGTAGGGTTTGGGGAAGCTGTGGTGGAATTCGCGGATGGTCGTGGTTCCGTCGCTGGTTTTCCGCCAGATGAATCGTTGGAGTCTGATGCCGGTTTTCAGCGTGATGTATTCACCGAACCGTCCGGTGTCGATGGGCTGGTCCAGCCAGGTCCTGTATTCGTCCAGCTTGAGGTTCATCGTCATCGGATCCAATGGTTCCAGCTTGTCAGTGGTCGGGTGCAGCATCGCGGTCTCGTGCCGGCTGACTCGCTTTTCCTTGAACTGGTAGGAGATGAATCCGACGGAGTTTCCCTGGTATCCGGGTTGCACGTAGGGGATGCCGTGGCATTCGCCGTGGTTGGTGCGGTGTTGGTGTCCGCAGATCAGCCCGTCGATGCCGGGGATGGTGGAGAGGATGCGGTATGCCTGGTCCTCGCCGGTGTCGTATTGCGTGGGTCGTCCGCTGGCCATGTCGCATTCGATGCCGCCGTGGTAGGCGACGATGAGCAGGTCCACGTCCGCGCGTATCCGGTTGACGGTGGTCCTGATGCTTTCGACCGCGTCCAGGACGTGGATGTGCTGTGTGTTGCGGAACGCGGTGAGTTGGGGCAGGGCTCCGGTAACCGCGCCCACGATGCCCACACGGATGCCCCGGGCTTGGACGAGTCGGTATGGATGGAAGATCGGGTGGCCTTCCTCGTCCGTCACGTTGCAGCACAGGAGCCGTTCGTGCAGGTGGGGGTTCTGGCTTGCGGGCAGTGCGGTGCCGTGGTCGAAGTCGTGGTTGCCCAGGGCCATGGCGGTGTAGCCGCAGGCGGAGGCGACGCGGGTGAGCGGGGATTCCCTCTCGGCCGATCGGGCGGTGAAGGTGGCGTAGGCGCTTCCTAGCAGGTAGTCGCCGGCGTCGATGAGCAGCGTGGCGTCGTCCACGCCCGTCATCCGCTTGGCGGCGTGTGCGGCGAGTATGCCGGCCGCGTGGGCGTTCGCGGCGGACGGGTCGCCGGGCACGTCCGCGAGGGTGTCGGGCAGGAAGCCGTGCAGGTCGCTGGTGGCGAGGATCGTGATCGTAGTCATGTGGCAGGCCTTTTAGAGGAGTTTCTTGCGTAGCCATCCGGTCGCCGCGTCGATGAGCGCGACCACGATGATGATGCCCAGCAGGATGATGCTGACCCTGCTCCATTGGCGGCTTTGGATGGCGAAGATCAGGGGCGCGCCGATGCCGCCGGCGCCGACCAGGCCGAGGGTGGCGGCGCTGCGCACCGCAATCTCGAAGTGGTTGAGGGACAGTGACGCGAAGATGGGCATGAGCAGGGGGATGCGTCCGAAGAACGTGGTCTTCCAGAAGTTGGCGCCGACCGATTCCATGGCTTCGGCGGGCCCGTTGTCCATGGATTCGATGTTCTCGGCGTACAGTTTGCCCAGCATGCCGACCATGTGGACGCCCAGGGCGAGGACGCCGGCCGCGGGGCCGGGGCCCACCACCTTGACGAAGATGATGGCGTACACGAGTTCGGGGAACGCCCTGAGCAGGTCGGTCACGAACTTCGCCGCGCCGGCGACGGCGGGGGTGTGCCGCCACAGGGTGGTCGCGCTGATGAAGGACCAGGGGAACGCGATGACCGTGGCGATGACCATGCTCAGGAAGGCGATGCAGATGGTCTGGAGCATGAGGCTGACTAGGTCCTCACCGCTGCCGTCGTAGACGTACGACCAGTCGGGGTGGAACAGTTGGCTGATGGTGTCCGACAGGGAGGTCCAGGACATGGGGGCCTTGTCGGACCAGTTGGTGGTCGCGAAGCAGACGATGACCGCGATGCCTATGAGGGCGGCCATGAGGTGGTGTGCGGTGAGACGGATACGCATCAGCGGAGCCTCTTTCTGATGATCTCGCTGACCCAGTCGACGATGACGACGAGCACGAGAACGGTGAGTATGACGAGCGACACGCGGTCGTAGCGCATCAGGCTGAGTGAGGAGTTCAGCAGGACGCCCACGCCGCCGGCTCCCACGTATCCGAGGATCACGGAGGCGCGGATGTTGATCTCGAAGGCGTACATGGCGTAGCTGGCGATGTCCTGCCCGATCTGCGGGAGGATCGACCATGTGGCGATCTGCATGCGGTTGGCGCCCACGGAGCGGGCGGCCTCGACGGGGCCGGGGTCGGAGATCTCGATCGACTGGTAGATCAGCTGGCCGACGATGCCGAAGGTGAACACGGCGATGGTGATGATGCCACTGACCTGTCCGATGCCCATGAACGCGACGACCAGGGCGGCGAGCAGCAGCGTGGGGATCGTGCGGATGATGTCCATGACCACGCGGGCGACCGTGGCGACTACGCGGTTGCCCGTCACGTTGCTGGTGCACAGGAACGCGAACGGCACGCCGAACAGGAGTCCCAGCGACGTGCCCACCACGGACATGCGGATCGTCTGGACGAGGGGCATCCACACCTTGGCGAAATACGCCCAGTCGGGCGACAGGAGGTTCGAGAAGAAATCCGCGGCCTGCCCCATGTTGGCGATCGCCTCGCCGAAGTCGGTCTCGGTCGCGTCCTTCGCGGCGAGGAAGCAGACGACGAACACTATGACGGTGGCGAGCCGTTTCCACAGGTTCCGGTGCACCGTGTCCTTCAGGGGGCGGCCGGCCGACGGTGTGCGGGTCATGATCGCTCACCCGTCTTCCCGGCGTCGTCGCCCTCGTAGATGTGGCGGAACATGTCGTCGGTGAGTTGGGCGGGGGTGCCGTCGAACACCACCGTTCCCCGGCGCATGCCGATGATCCGGTCGGCGTATTTCTTGGCGAAGCCGACGGAGTGGATGCTGATGAGCACCGTGGTTCCGTCATCCTGGTTCATGCGTTTGAGGTCGGTGAGAATCGTCTCAGAGGTGACCGGGTCCAGGGAAGCGACCGGCTCGTCGGCGAGCACGATCCTGGCCTGTTGGACGCGGGTGCGGGCGATGGCGACGCGCTGCTGCTGGCCGCCGCTGAGCTGGTCGCTTCTCGTCTGGGCCTTGTCCGCGAGGCCCACGGTCTTCAACGCGTCGTCGATCAGCTGGTAGTCGGACTCCGGGAAGAGGCCGAGCAGTGACTTGAGGGTCCCGTACCGGCCCAGCCGGCCGGACAGCACGTTCTTCTGGACGGTGCTGTTGCCCACGAGGTTGAATTGCTGGAAGATCATGCCGATCGAGCAGCGCATCGCCCTCAGTTGTCTGCGGCTGGCCTTGGTAATCGACTGGCCGTCGATCATGATGTCGCCGCCGGTGATGTCGTTGAGTCGGTTGATGGAGCGCAGCAGCGTGCTCTTGCCCGCGCCGCTGGGGCCGATGATGGCGACGAACTCGCCGTCCCGGATGGTCAGGTTGACGTCGTTGAGGCCCAGCACGCCGTTGCCGTATTCCTTGGTCACGCCACGTATCTCGATCATGGGTTTTCCTTTCCCCGTAACGGGCGAAGGGGCGGCCGCCGGCGTCGCGTGGACGGGCGGCCGCCCCCGTCAACGGTCAGTTGGCCGCTTCCTTGATGTATTCCTCGATGGTGTCGTAGTTCTTCTCCTCGGCCTGCGTGTAGCCCTTGTGGCCCCACATGGCCATGGCGGTCTTGCCCTCCTCGTCGTTGGGCATGTCGAGGAACGCCTGCTTGATCTTGTCCTGCAGGGCCTGGTCCATCGACGGTTGGACGGCGATGGCGTCGTTCGGGATGTCGCCCTCGGTCAGGTAGAGGACGCGCAGCTCCTTGAACAGGTCCTTGCCGGCGAACTTGGAGGCGAACACGTTGCGCGCGCCCTCGAACACGAAGCAGGCGTCCTGCTGGCCCTCGAGCACGGAGGTGATCTCGCTGGGGATGTCGTTGACCGTGGTGAGCGTGGACTGCGTGGTCGGGTCGACGCCGGCCTTCTTCAATTCGACCACCGGGTAGATGTAGCCGCTGGCGGAGGAGGGGCTCAGCGTGGCGATCTTCCTGCCCTTGAGGTCGGTCAGCTTCTTCAGGTCGCTGTCGGCGCGCACGAGCACCTCGCCCTTGAACGATCCGGACAACTTGCCCTCGACCGGCTTGCCGGTGGTGCGGTCGTAGGCACCCAGCTCGGAGGTGAGGATGGCCTTGGCGGCCTGCTTGTCGCGCGCCTGCACGTAGGCGGCGGGCGGCATGATGCCGATGTCGACCTTGTGCGAGGACATGGCCTCCACGATGGTCGTGTAGTCGGTGGCGAGGGTCACATCGACCTTGCGTCCGAGCTTCTTCGACAGGTAGTCCGCGAAGGGCTTGGCCTTGGCCTGCATGCTGCCGTCGTTGTTGGTGGGCACGAACTGGAGTTCCAGCGCCTTGTCGGCGGAGTCGGAACCCTTCGACGAGCCGCAGGCGGCCATCGTGGCGCACAGCGCGACAGTGGTGGCGGCGACCGCGATGGTCCTCAGCATCTTGTTCTGGATGGAAAAAGGCATGGTTCGACCTTCCTCAATGGGTTTTCGTTGTGAAAAAAGGATTTCCGTGTGATGATGGATGATGCGCGGGCCCACGGCGGGACCCGCGGCGGATGATGAAAGGAAGACTGGCGTCCGGCCGATGCCGGCGCCGGATGATGGGTGAGGTGTGGTGTTGCGGCTCCTATCTGTCCAGGTGTTCGGAAATCTGTGAGATGACCCCCGGGTCCTCCTCGCCCCTGCCCAGCTGCCTGGTCAGGGATTCGATGACGATGTCCAGGGGAAGACGCGACGTGTCGATGAGCTCGTCGTTGAACGTGGTGGCCGGTGTGGACGCGACCAGGGTCGTCGTGGCCCGCGTGGCCAGGGAGGAGTTCGCGAAGCTGGTGACCGCCAACGCGTCGGCCCCGTTCGCCGTGGCGACCTCGACCGCGTGGACGGTGTGCCTGTTCTCCCCGGAACCGGAGATCGCGATGATCAGGTCGCCCGGTTTGAGCAGGGAGGCGCTGATGTCCTGGCCCAGCGGGTCCCGGACGAAGGTTACGAGACGGCCGTACCGCAGGAGACGGCTTTCAAGGTTCGCCGCGACCCCGCTGGACAGGCCCGATGCCACGATGACGATGCCCCGCGCGTCGCGGATCATCTCCAACGCCCGGTTGAACGCCCCGGCATCGAGGCAGTCGGGCAGCTCCCGCAGCATGTCGAGCATGCCCCGGATCCTGGCGATGATCCGCTCGCCCTCCGAGCTGGCCTCCCCGTCGGCCCGCGCGTGCCCGCGCTGCTCCAGCAGGCTTCTGATCGCGTTGTCGCGTGCGATGAGGATCCTCATCTCCCGGTACCCGTGGCACCCCAGATCGGCGCAGGTCCTCACCACCGTGCCCGCCGACACGCCCGTCTCGCGCGCGACCGTCGCGATGGGCAGGTCCCCGATGACGTCGGAGTTCTCCAGGAAGAAGCGCGCGACCTTGCGCTGCGCCGGATCCAACGCGTCCAACGCAAGCCGGATGCGGGCGAGGATCGATTCGGCCGGCCCGTTCGCGTTCACCTGTCCCATGACGCGCATCCCTCCAATATCGCCCCGTACATGTCGGGAAGGAGCGCCGCCCGGTACGTCGCGCCGCCATGCCGGCCCGTGCCGCCGATGTACGCGGCCTCGCGGCCCGCGGCGAGCACCGGGGCGATGTCGTTGTCCCAATGGTCGCCGATGCTCAACAGGCGCCCACGTCCCGAGAGACGGTCGAACGCGGCGATATGATCGCCCCAGCGTCCGGGTTTGCCCGCCCCGTCGACGATCAGGTCGAAACGACCCTCCAGCCCGAACCGTCCGACGGTCTCGCGCACCCCATGCAGCGGCGAATTGGTCAACAGCACGCGAACGCAGCCCAACGAACCCAGATCGTCCAGGAAACCGGGAAGACCCTGCGGCATGTCCACATGGACAAGACCCCGGGCCAGCTCGTCCCGGCTGGAAAGATACGCCTGCTGCAACCCATCCGCCGGCACATGGCCCGCGCACATGTCGCTCACCACATCGTAACCGTCGTTCCAATGCCGGCCATCATCCGTGACGGCGCCGCCAAGATAGAGAGCCAGCGTCCTGACGGCCCGTTCGCGCAACCCCGCGGGCAACCGGGCGAAGGCATGGCGTGCGTAGGAACGCACAGGCCCGTCGCCCAGGCTGATCGTCCCATCGAAATCGAAGACGACCGTGCCGGCCGGCCGGCGTCCGTCGGTCCGTGACCGCTGCTCTTCATTGCTCATGCCTCCATTAAAACACGAAATGAAAAACGTTCAATGACTTTTGAACATAATTCCGACATGGTTGGCCTACTGTTCATCTTCCTCTGCTTGACGTGGCGCGGATCGAATGGTGGGATGATTCTCGGTGCCTTGCGATTCCGAAGTGCGGCCGGGCACCCCGATGTGACTTGGTATCTTGCCATGTGCCACTTGAGTGTTTGAGGTTTGCGGCGGACCGGGCGGATACGTGATGATGCCAAGCCCCGATAAGGGGGTCTGCGTTCCGGGGCATTTGCCGGCCGTCCGGCGTCACATCGTCAGGCTGTCCGGGTCGAGGAGGAAATCGTAGACGCTCATCGTGAGGATGCCGTGCTCGTCGCGGACGGGTTTGACCACGTCGCATACGAGGACGATCTTCTGGAAGCTGTCGTCGATCTCGAGCAGCGAGGCCTTCTCCTGCGCGACCTTCTCCGGTGTGGGCAGTTGGTACGCGGATTGGATGTAGCAGCGCCGGTTGCCGAGGTTCGCCACGAAATCGACCTCGAGGCGTTTGCGGTACGGCACACCTTCGCTGGCGCCGCGCCGGTCGACCACGCCCACATCGACGTTGTAGCCGCGTGTTCGCAGCTCGTTGTACACGATGTTCTCCATGATGTGCGTCTGCTCGATCTGGCGGAACCCCAGTCGCGCGTTGCGCAGCCCCATGTCCTCGAAATAGTATTTCTTCGGGCTGCCGATGTACTTGCGTCCCTTGACGTCGAACCGTCTCGCCTCCTCGATGACGAACGCGTCCTCGAGATGGCCGATGTATTGCATGATGGTGTTCGTGCTGATGCCGGAATGCAGCACGCTGGCGAACGTGGCCTTGATCTTGGGCGGATTGGTCAGGGCGCCGATGGAGGAGGCCAGCACGTCGACCAGGTCGTCGAGCTCCTGCGACCTGCGCAGCCCGTTGCGCGAGACGATGTCCTTGAGATAGGTCTCCTCGAACAGGTTCTTCAGATAGAGGGACTTCTGCTCGTCGCTTCTCATGGACAAGGTGAGCGGCATGCCGCCGAACATCACGTATTCGGCCCAGCCGTGTTGGACGTCGCCGTCGTACGCCTGCATGAACTCGACGAACGACAGGGGGCGGACGCGGACCTCGTCGCCGCGGCCGCGGAACTCGGTCATCACGTCGGTGGACAGCATCTTCGAGTTGCTGCCCGTCACGTACACGTCCACGTTGCGCATGCGCAGCAGCCCGTTGAGCACCCCGTACAGACGGGGCGGTTCCTCGCCGCGCATCTCCTCGTCCGAGATCGCGTACTGCACCTCGTCCAGCAGCACGTAGTACGGTTCCTTGCGATTCGTGATACGGGATCTCACATAGTCGTACAGGGCGAGCGGGTCGCGGTAGCGCTCGTACATCAGATCGTCCAGTGCGATCTCGATGATGTGGTCGTCGTCCACGCCCTGCGCGCGCAGATGGTCCTCGAACAGGTCGAACAGGAGATAGGTCTTGCCGCAGCGCCTCGCGCCCGTGACGACCTTGACCATGCCGTTGCCTTTCCGCGCGACGAGATCGTTCAGGTACTTATCCCTGGAGATGCGCATCGTATTCTCCGATCAATGTCCTGTTCCCATGCCGCTATCGCGTGGATTTGACATTTATGTCAGTTTCACTCAATAGAAACTCATTCTATTGCGCGATTTTGACATAGATGTCACTTTCGCTCAATAGGATGGGTGAATCATGGGAGGACAGGGCGTGCGCGTGGGGGTAAGTGGCGGTTGCCGATTCGTGAGGGGCGGCATTGTGTGCCGCTTGTTGTCCGCCGTTGTGCGAGAATGACTTGCATGCCTTATCGCCGTCGTCAATCCACCGCTCCGAAGTCCGGTGCGCCGAAATCCGTTCGGTCCGCTGCCGCCGAGCAGTCGTTGGATATTGATGGCATCCATCTGCACCTGACGCGCAAACCCATCAAAAACCTGTATCTGCGCATCAAACCGCCGAGCGGCCGCGTCGAAATCTCCGCACCGATGCGGATGAGCGAGAGTCGTATCGCGGATTTCGTCAAAGAGCGACATTCGTGGATTCTTGCCCAGCAGCAGCGCATGGCTGAGGCGCAACGGCGCTCCATCATGGCATTGAACGAGGGTACCGGCTTCGAGAACGGAGGTCGTGGCGTAGCTGGTGCCAGCGGCCATGATGGAGGCGTTGCCGGTCGTCCGAAAACCGGTGATATCAGTCGTCCGGGAATTGGTGACGCCGGGCCAGGCCAAGCCGGTACGAATGTCCAACCGTATTTTGACCGCTCCCAAATCTGGACCGACGAACGCAAACGACAAGCGGCGGCCGCGATCAACGCCACGTTGCCACAGCTGCTGGCCAAGTGGGGGCCAGTTATTGGCCGGCAGCCCACGCATATCACGCTACGGGTCATGACCTCGCGCTGGGGATCGTGTACGCCGCGAACCGGCCGCATCCGTCTGAACCTTCAATTGGGAGTGATGGAACCGCAATTCCTAGAATACGTCTTGGTCCATGAGATGACGCATCTGTGGGAAAGCGGCCACGGCGCCGGATTCCAACGCCGCATGACCGCCTACCTACCCGGCTGGAAGACGCTGCGCCGCGACCTCAACCGCCGCGTGGTGCTGTGACGATGACAGGTCAGGCTTCAGTGCCGGCGATGTGGCTGATGGCCTGATCGGATTCGTTCGCATGGTCCGAATGCGCCACCATCTCGATGGCCGCCGGACACCCGCTCATCGACGAACTCGAACGGCGCATCAGCGAACTTCAGCTGGAGCTGAAGCAGTGTGAAGGCCAGCAAGGGCGAACCGATCGGTCCAGCCGAGCTACTCAGACCAACCAGCCCAGCCAGTCCGTTCAGACCAACCTAACTATCAGAGCGGGCCCTCTGACCAGTCCGAACCATCTGACCGGCCTGTACTTGTTGACTAAGTGTGCGGCCCGTCATTCGTTATGGAACATGCCGGCCATGTATACAGGCAGGTAGGTTACATTCCCTTCGACTGAGACGTTGCACGGGCCAAGCACATAGCCTGTATTGAGATGGTATTCAGGGTGGGCGAGCACGTTGTCCATTGCGCGATGGCGTTTGTAGGATTTGCCGGACTTCACCTCAATCGGCAGCACGTGATCGTTGCGGTCTTGGATGAGGAAATCGAGCTCGCCAAGCTTCTTACTGTTGTAGTAGTACAGGTCAAATCCGTGAGCGCGTAGCTCTTGGGCCACCGCATTTTCATAGATTGAACCGTAGTTGATATCAGGGTTGCCGTCGAGTACGTCGAGCGCGGTTTTCTTGAGAAACGAGCCGGTAAGCAGACCCACGTCGTTGTAAAAGAGTTTGAAGAGGTTACGTTCCTTGCTCATCTCCAACGGTGTGCACGGTTCGTCCACGTTGTACGCGGCGACGGCTACATCCGCATTGACCAGCCAATCGAAATCGGAAGCAACCGATTGGAATCTCATGTTCTTTTCGATTTTGGCGAAGGTGAAGCGCTTGTTTGGGTTATTTAACTCGCTGGGCACCAAATCGTAGATAGCGCGGATATGCAGCCGGTCTTCTTTGCGCGCGTATTGGCTGATATCGCGGCGATATTCACGCTTTATGTTCTCTTGTATAGTGCGCACGTCCGCAACGCTGCCGTTTGCCACGAACGAGTCGACTGCGGCAGGCATGCCGCCGATGACCAGATATTTGGAGTATAGCTCCATGAGCCTTTGATGAATGAACTCATCCACTTCCTGGTGCTTGGCAAAGCATTCGGCAAGCATATCGAATACGTCGTTGCCGATATGCTGCGACCAGCAGAACTCTTGGAAATCCAGTGGATACATATCCAGCTCGGTCAGGTACCCGACCGGTACCGAGCGTATATCTTCGAGCTCGACTCCAAGTAGCGAGCCGGAAAGCGCGTAATCGAACCGACCATCATCTACAAGGAACTTAATTGCGGTGACCATTTCCTTGCAACGCTGGACCTCGTCAAAGAAAATCAGGGTTTTGCCGGGTACTAATGGCGTATTTACGGCCAGTTCCAGCCTCATCAGTAGGTTTTTGGCATCGCGGGGCCGATCGAATAATGCAACGAGGTCGGGGTTCTCGATGAAATTGAGCTCGGCGATATGGTCGTAATGCTGTTGGGCAAAGTGCCTGATGATATAGGTTTTGCCAATCTGACGGGCTCCGGTGACCAGCAGTGCAGTGCGTTTCGGCGCGGATCTCCAAGCTTCCAGCTGTGTCTCGATTTTTCTTCGCAGCATGAGAATCTCCAGTCATTTGTAGGCCTTGCATCTATGCTGGGCACGTTTTCCAACTGTTTATAGAGCATATTTTACACTTTTCCAACCATAAGAATGTGGTTTTGGCTACGTTTTCCAACCTCAAAATGGGGAGTTTTATACACTTTTCCAACTTATGTATGTGGAGACTCTCTATTTCACGTGAGACGAAAGTGGCTCCCCTCTTTGCGGGGAGCCACGGAATACAGCTTTTACTTATGCCAGGTGAGAGCGCATGAACCACTGGAACTTTTCGAGTTCCTGCACGTGATCCTGAATAACGTTGGAGCTGATGACGTCCAGCTCATCCAGCTCAGCGATGGCCTTGCGGTCGTCGGCGATGAAGGCGTCGTAGTACTCGATCAGCGCCTTGAGGTACTCCTCGGTGCCCACGCGGCCCTCGGCGTCGAACGACTTCCACGTGCGGTTGCGCACGATGGCGTCCGCGCGGCCGTCCGGGGTGCCGCCCAGCGTAGCGATGCGCTCGGCGGTTTCGTCAGCCTGGGCCAGCAAGGCCTCGACCTCGGGGTCAAGCATTTCGTGAACGGCGATGAAGTTCGGGCCGGTCACATTCCAGTGAGCGTGCTTCAGGACCAGAGCAGCCTCCTGCTCCTGGCTCAGTCGGTTCTGCAGAATCGCGATGGCCTTCTCGCTGGTCGCCTCATCGAGTCCCGGCACAACAAATGCAAGTGTCATAATGTTCCTTCTTTCTATCGGTGGAACGTTGCTCTTCAATTCTACGATCTGCGGTTCTGCCCCGGGCCGAACAAATAGGTGGTGAATATCACGTGACTATTAGGACCAATTGCAAAAAACTCTCCCTGGCAGCGGCTCAGTGAGAGTTTTTGCAAAACGCGGTTAGTTGGCGTCGTCGGTTTGGGGTTCCTCCGGCAGCGGCGCATGATCCGGGGCGCCGGCTTTGCGGACTTCGATGGTTTCGATGCGGCGGCCATCCACCTTGGTGACGACCATGTTGTAGCCGTCGTCGGAATGCAGCACGTCACCCACCGCACCCATCTTGCCGGTCTTGGACAGGAAGTAGCCGGCGACCGTCTCGTACGGGCCGTCCTCCAATTCGATGCCGGTCAGATCGGCGAAGTCCTCAATGGTCATGCTGGCCTCGATCGTGGCCACACCATTGACGAACGCGGTGCGGGTGGTGCGTTCGCCGCCCTTCTCGCTGGGCAGATCGTACTCATCGCGAATATCGCCCACAAGCTCCTCGGTCATATCCTCAAGCGTCACGATGCCGTCCGTGCCTCCGTACTCGTCGATGACCACGGCCAGATGGATGCCGCGCTTACGTAGCAGTTCCAGGCTCGGCAGCAGCTTGGAGGTGCCGGGCAGGGAGATGCCTTCGCGCACCACATCGCGCACGATCTTGGCGTTCGGATCGCGCACGTCCAGCAGATCGCGCACATGCACGAAGCCGATCACGTCGTCGAAATCCTTGCCGGTCACCGGGTAACGGGAGTACGGCTGGTCGCGTACGAACGCGGCGGCCTCGGCCAGGGGCTGGTCGCCCTCGATGAAGACCACGTCGGCGCGCGGGCGCATCACCTCGGCGACGATGGTTTCGGACGCATCGAACACATCGTCCAGAATCGTGCGTTCGTCCTTGGAGAGGTTGGTGTTGGAGCTGACCAGCACGCGCAGCTCGTCGTCGGACACCTCGGACTCGGTCTGCTGCGGGTCGAAGCCGAGCAGGCGGACGATGCCGTTCGTGTTCTTGCCGATGAGCCAGATGATCGGGCGGCAGACGGCGGCGAAGGCGTCGATGGCGGGCACCACGGCGCGCGCGATCTGCTCGGTGCGCTGCATGGCGATGCGCTTGGGCACCATCTCGGAGATCACGATGGAGCAGTAGGAGATGATGAGGGTCAGGATGATGTTCACCAGGCCGCCGGCGATGCCGGGGTGCACACCCCAGCTTTCGACCACCGGAATCAGGTAGGGGGCGATGGAAGAGGCGCCGAACGAGGCGGACAGGAAGCCGGAGAGCGTCACGCCGATCTGCACGGTGGAGAGGAAGGTGTTCGGGTCACGTGCGATTTTGGCGACTTTGGCGCCGCGAGCGTCCTCCTGCTCCATTTGCTCGATCTGCGAGCCGCGCAGAGAGACCAATGCCAACTCGGTGCCGGAGAACACGGAACCGATAACGAGAAATACAAAAATCAGGAGGATGTTCAAACCAAGTGACATGCCTTTAACTCTAGGGGAGTGGCACGTCAAATTGGGGTGTGCTGGCTGGGCAGGGTTTGCTAGCTGCGCTGGCTATGTGAGGCGTGATGTGTGTTGACGTGTGTGATGGTGTGAAAGAGTACGCAATGATACGCAATCGTGTCATATGGTGTAATTTCGTGTAATTAGGTACGCAATCGTGTAATATGGTACGCAATCGTGGCAGATGGTATGTGTTGTGGGCAGGAGTGTGGTCATGGCAGTCAATCCCTTCAAACCAACCGCCGGTAAAATGCCGCCGATTCTTATTGGCCGGCACTCCATTATCGAAGATTTTTCCGAGGCGCTGACCAACGGGGTAGGGGCTCCTGGGCGCATCATGCTGGTCACCGGGCAGCGCGGCTTCGGAAAGACGGTTATGCTCACCGAATTTCGGCGCATCGCCAAAGCGCAGCATTGGGAAGTCATTGGAGAGACGGCGTCCGCAGGACTGGTCACGAGACTCATAGCGGCATTATCGCCTTCGGGATTGCGTCTGGATCAGGCCAATATCAGTCCTTCCATTGGAATTTCCGGCATTGCCACGGCGAGTCTCGGGCAAGCGCACTTTTCCGCGGAATCCAATCCGCTGACGTTGCGCAACGCGTTGAACAAGCGGCTGGGCAGTAAGAAACTCGGCAAGGGGAAGGGCATTCTCATCACCATCGATGAGACGCAAGCGGCCTCACACGATGATTTGGTTGCCATTGCTACAGCCGTGCAGCACGTCATTACGGATGCCGATGAAAGTGATACGCCTGATGAGGATAAGAAGGGCGTTGCCATCGTATTTGCCGGCTTGCCGTATATGGTCAACGATTTGCTGGATAACGAGGTAACCACATTCCTGCGCCGTGCTCTACGCCGCGAATTGGATAACGTGCCGCTTCCAGACGTCAAGAATGCGTTCCTGGAAACAGTTGCGGATTCCGGCAAGACCATCAGTGGGGAAGATGCGCTTGAAGCCGCTCGCCAGTCTGAAGGATACCCGTACATGGTGCAGCTTGTTGGCTACTACATGTGGCAATCTGCGCAGCGTCGAGGTTCAGATGTCATTACCGCGGACGACGTGTCGACCGGTGTTTCCGATGCGTTGCTCGCCTTCGACGATGCCGTATGCGCTCCAGCGCTGGATGGCACCACCAGTGCAGAGAGGCTGTTCCTCGCGGCCATGGCCAAGGATTCGCCAAATCCCACGCAGGTGGGTGATATTGCGGATCGTGCGCGCAGAAGTCGAAGCTGGGTGAGCAAGTACCGGGCGGTTCTTATCAAGGATAACCTCATTCGCCCGGCAGGTCATGGGCAGCTGGAATTTGCGGTGCCGCATTTGGGGCAGTATTTGCAGTCGTTGTAGCACCAAATATCGGGTTGGGTTCATTCATTAGGTCAATTATGCGTTCATTTGGTGGGTTGCCGGCATGGTGAGGTGTTGGAATGGCAGCATTTCAATAGTCGGTATCGGGGTCCAGCGACCAAATGAACGCATAATTGACCTAATGAATGAAGTAAGCCGGTTGCAGGCGAGTTGCAATCCGGTTCTACGAATGCCGACGCATCTTGGCCACGGCATTGCTGACGCAAATACGCAGCACAATGGTGAAGACGACCACCATAATCCCCAGAATGCCAATGTTGAAACAGAACTGATCCGTGGTGTGCTCCCATAGATCATCCTTTTTTGAACATCGGCACCTTGGTGGGGCCATACAGCAGATCGTTGAGCCCGATATCCGAGGCGGCGGCGGAGAAGCCCCAACGCCCGGGGAAGATCATGCTGACCAATTCGAGACTGTCGCGGCCAGTGACCGGAATCATGCCGCCGGAGAACACCAACTGGGCCATAACCAGCACCACCAGCAATGGCATCGTCTGTTCTCCTGACTTCACCAACGCCGAGCCGACCTCGCCCAACAATGCGGAAGTCCACGCAGTCAGCCAGATCGCCAACACCAGTTCGGGTATGCCGGAATCAGTGACCACACCGTGGTCCGGGCCGGGCTTGCCGAGGCTGACCGCAGTGGTCAGAATCGCCGCCTGCAACAAGGTTTGCAAACCCATCACGATGAGTTTCGAGGCGGTGTATGACGTGGGTGCCAAGCCCACCGCGCGCTCGCGGTCGTAAATCGCTCGCTCGGAGACGATGTGTCGCACGGACGAAGCCGATCCCATAGAACAGGCGACCAGTATGACGAGCACAAGCAGTTGACGAATCACCAGAGTGATGGTCTGTTTGATGCGGAATGGCTTTGCCGGTTACTCATGCTCGGTGTGCCGCGTGATGGTGGATTCGGCCTGCATCCGCCAGCTGGCGCAACATGGTCATCACCGTAAGATCCAGCGCCTGGTCGAGGCCCGAGGTCGGTTCGTCGAGAATCAGCAGTTCGGGGCTGAAGGACCCGTGCACGCGGTTGGTTGTGAGCTGGGACTCGAGCCTTACCGCTTGCGTGCTGCCTGCCAGAACAGTGCCGACGGCATCCGATGGGGAAGGGGATGCGGAGGAAGATGCGGGTGACGGGGATACGGGTGATACTGGCACTGGCGATACTGTCGTCGTTGCCACTGCTGCTGGGCGGGGTTGCTGTTGCAGATGTGCGAGGGCCGGGTTGGCGGTATATGTGGCAGATCCATAATGGATAGTAAGGGTAGGCGGCATTGGTTCAGATTTCCGTGTACTTCAATCTCTCTTAACACAGATGTACCGCGAACACATTGTACCCGGCAAACAAGTCCTGACTGATGGTCAGAAGCTCAGCACTTCCACTTTGCCGGAATCGAGCTGATAGCGGGCGCCGACGATCATCAACTGGTCGGCGGCCAATGCCTGCTGGATAATGGGGGATTGTTCCACCAGCGTCTCAATGGTGTGGGCCACATGCACACGCTCGATATCTTCATGCGCGTCGAGCTCGGCTTCGCGCGCCTGCCAGACGGACATGCCGGCCTGGCGCAGAATAATCGATTCGGCTGCGGCGATGTGCTCGTCGAGGTCGTCCATCGCATCCGCGGCCTCCAGTGAGCCGTCGGCTTCGGAAGTGATGGTGTGCATCAGGTCGTCCAGCTCCTGCTCGGCGGCCTCGATTGCGCCGCAGTGCTCGTGACCGAGCACACAGATCAGGCTGACGTGCAGTTTCTTGACCGCGTACTCCAGCGAGGCGATAACCGCGCTATCGATGAGTTGCCCGGCGGTGCGCACGGTGAACAGGTCGCCCAGGCCCTGATCAAAAATGATTTCCGGAGGTACGCGCGAGTCCGAGCAGGAGAGCACCGCGGCATCCGGGTTCTGGCCATCAAGCAACGTTTGACGGGTCTCCTGATCCTGCCATGGATGGTCGGGCTTGCCCTCGGTAAAGCGCCGGTTGCCTTGCAGCATACGACTCCACGTTGCGTTTGCGGTCGATTCCTGTTCAAAGTCTGACTGAGCCATGAAACCTCCATTATCAGCGGGCTGCTGATTGCCATATTAGCGAGTATTCGCGCATAGTCGTGATTGGGGCAACGGCCATTCGGGCACAAGGGTTGCGGGTGGTGTGATAAGGCTCATACGTTACACCCGCGCGAGCCGTGGCTCACCACATTACGATAGGTGGTGGTAAACGCTTGAAGATTAACAATTCCCGAAAGGACCGATGATGACTCTTCTGCAGCATGAACTGACCGATTTCAAGGTGAACGCATTCCAGAACAACGAGTTCCACGAAGTGACCAAGGACGATGTGCTCGGCCACTGGTCCCTGTTCTTCTTCTACCCGGCCGACTTCACCTTCGTGTGCCCCACCGAGCTTGAAGACCTGGCCAAGAACTACGCCAAGTTCAAGGAAATCGGCTGCGAGATCTACTCCGTCTCCTGCGACACCCACTTCGTGCACAAGGCTTGGCACGACGCCAACGAGAAGATCGCCAAGATCGAGTACCCGATGCTTGCCGACCCGACCGCCCTGCTGGCCAAGGATCTCGACACCTACAACGAGGCCGATGGCATGGCCGAGCGCGGCGACTTCATCGTGAGCCCTGAGGGCAAGGTCGTGGCCTACGAGGTCATCTCCTCCAACGTGGGCCGCAACGCCGAGGAGCTGCTGCGCCGCGTGCAGGCCTCCCAGTTCGTCTACGAGCATGGCGACCAGGTCTGCCCCGCCAACTGGACCCCTGGCGAGGAAACCATCGAGCCCAGCCTCGACCTCGTCGGCCAGCTGTGATCGACACTGAATAGGCGGTAACCTTGGCTCCCCTCTCTGAGGGGAGCTGTCGCTGAAAGCGACTGGGGGGAGTGCTCGCGAGAGCTAGCCTGATCCGATATGCTTCCCTCAGTCTCACTACGACAGCTCCCCTTAGAGAGGGGAGCCAGTGTATGTAAGGGAGTTTTCATGACTCAGACCAACAATCTTTATGACGTCGTCGTCATTGGTGGCGGGCCGGCTGGCCTGACGGCCGGCCTGTACTTGGCCCGCGCTCGCTACCGTGTGCTGATTCTTGAAAAAGATGATTTCGGCGGCCAGATCACCATCACCAACGAAGTCGTCAACTATCCGGGCGTGGGCCGCACCACGGGCCGCGCGCTCACCCAAACCATGCGTCAGCAGGCTCAGGACTTTGGTGCCGAATTCCTCTCCGCCGAAGCCACCGGTCTCGACGTGGATGGTGACATCAAAACCGTGCACACCTCACGCGGCGACTTCAAGACGTTCGGCATCCTCATCGCCACCGGCGCCAGCCCGCGCAAGCTGGGCTTCGAGGGCGAGGCCGAATACGCCGGCCGTGGCGTGGCCTACTGTGCCACCTGCGACGGTGAGTTCTTCACCGGCAAGGAAGTGCTGGTGGTTGGCGGCGGATTCGCCGCGGCCGAGGAATCCGTGTTCCTGACCAAATACGCCTCCAAAGTCACCGTGCTCGTGCGCGAACCGGACTTTACATGTGACGCCGCAGTGGCCGCCGAAGCCAAGAACAACCCGAAGATCGACGTGCGTTATCAGGTCGAGCTGAAGGGCGTCACCGCCGGCCAAGGCGGCCTGCGAGAAGCCTCGATCCTGAACCTTGCCACCGGCCAGACCGAAACGTGGAAGCCCGCCGACGCCGGCACCTTCGGCGTCTTCGTGTTCGCCGGCTATGTGCCCGCCACCGATCTGGTGCGCGGCGTAGTGGAGCTCGATGATCACGGTTACGTGGTCACGCACGACTACCTCGAAACCTCGGTGCCGGGCGTATACGCGGCCGGCGATCTGCGCGTCAAGAACCTGCGCCAGGTGGTCACCGCCACCGCCGACGGCGCGATTGCCGCCGTGGAACTGGAGCGTTATGCCAAGCAGATGAGCGAGAAAACCGGCTTGGTGCCGCCGCGTCCCACTGCTTCCGCTTATGAGGAGTCCGAGGCCAAAGCCGCCTCTGCCGCCTCGGCCGCTGGCACGACGCCCACCCCGGCTCCCGCCAAGCGCAGTGCCGATGCCGCATCCAGCGCCGCCAAGAAGTCCGGCGAACTGTTCTCCGCTGCCATCAAGCAGCAGCTTGGCGTGGTCTTCGGCCGCATGACCCGCCCGGTCACCCTTGCCCTTGAGCTGGACAGCACCCCGCTTTCGGCGGAATTGCAGGGTTTCATCGGCGAGATGGTTGCGCTGTCCGGCGGCAAGCTGAACTCGGTTGCCGTCGATGCCGCAGGGCTGATCACGGCGGTGGATGGTGCTTCTGTGCCTACTTCTTTGGTGGTTGGCGAGCCATTGGCCGTCACTTTGCCGGACGGCACCGAACTGCCCACTTATGGTTCGTTGGACGATTCCAGCCGCGCCACATTCGACGTCGCCGGCGTCCTGCCGCTCGCCCGCCCAACTGTGCGCATCTGCGTGCCGGCTGAGGGCGACGGCAAGGCCGGCAGGGACGGCAATGGTTCACTGGTCTTCACCGGTCTGGCCTTCCACGGCGTACCTTCCGGCCACGAGTTCAACTCGTTCGTGCTTGGCCTGTACAACGCGGCCGGTCCCGGCCAGCCGCTGGGCGATGACCTGGTCGAACGCGCGAAGTCCATCACGGACCCGCTGAACATCATGATCCTCGTCTCGCTCACCTGCACGATGTGCCCGGAAACCGTGCTTGCTTCCCAGCGCATTGCCTCCCTGAGCCCGGCCGTGCGCGCCGAAGCCTACGACGTCTCGCACTTCCCCGAACTTAAGGACCAGTACGGCGCGATGAGCGTGCCCTGCATCGTCATCACCCACGCCGACGGCACCCAGCAAGTCGAATTCGGCAAAAAGAGCATCCCCCAAATGCTCGAACTGGTCGGCGCGTAAGCCGCACGACCTCAGGTACTCAACAGCAACAACAACGATTCTGCCAAAATCGTGACGTACATCGATTGATGCGATCAATGCGCCCGACTCCGGCAGAATCGTTGTTTTGCGGCAGCTCAGCCTCGGTCTTCGACGGCCTTCGTGACGTTTCTGTCGCCGAGGTACTTGACCAGGCTGATGCTGATCAGGGCCACAACGAACAGGCCGGTGAGCACCGGGATGAGTGCGGCGTAGCGGTGGGCCTGATCAGGCGCGTGGGCAACTACGAACGAGGCCAACTGGTTGCCGGACAGACCGGCGAACGCCCAGGCGCTCAGCGTCAGACCGTGCGTGGTGGAGACGGTTTTGGTGCCGAAGTGCTGATCAAGCAGCACGGGCAGCGTCGAGAAACCGCCACCATAGCCCGCGTTGACGAGGAACAGCATGGCCAGCACGGCCCACAGCAGAGCGTTGTCGATGCTGTTGGTGAAGATCTGCAGCAAGCACACGGCAATCGACATGATGAAGATTACCTGATAGACGGTCTCGCGGCGCTTCAGGTGGTCGGAGAGTGTGGAGAAGCCCACGCGGCCAGCCGTGTTGAACACGGAGTCCACGGCGAGCACCAGTCCGATGATGCCGGAGATGGCGGCGGCAAACTTGGCGGGGCTCAGGTTGGCATACTGCGGGAAGGCCTTGAGCACATCGTGCAGGATGTCCTTCTCTTGGCTGATGAGGGCCAGGCCGCAGGTGATGTTGATATAGAAGGCTATCCAGATGCCCCAGAACACGGGCTTCTTGAGGATTGTCTTGCGGCTGACGTGTGAGGTCGCGGGATCGTACACCCAGCCGGCCGGACGCTTGATGAGCAGGAAGCCGACGAACATCATCACCGCGTAGACCGCGGCGAGGATGAAGAACATGCTGACCAGGCCAACCGTGCCGATGAGATATTCCATCAGTGGGCTGGCAATGGCCTTGGCCAGGCCGAAGCCGGCGACGGCGATGCCGGTGGCGAGGCCCTTGTTGTCGGCGAACCAAAGCATCAGGTTCTTGACCGGAGTCAGATAACCGACGCCCAGGCCGATGCCCATGATCGCGCCATAACAGATGAACACGCCCGGCAGGAAGTTCAGGGCGATGCTCACGCCCGTGCCGGCGAAGCCGACCACGAAGCAGACCATGGAGACGAGTGCGGATTTCTTGATGTTTTTCTCCACCATTGGCCCGGCAAACGCGGCGGACATGCCGAGGAAGAAGATGGCGAGTGAGAAGCCCCATTCCACGGAGGCGGGGCTGGCGTGGAGACGGTCAGCGATAAGCTGCTTGAACACGCTCCAGCAATAGACGGTACCGATTGGGATATGAATCAGCAGTGCGGGAATAATCGCGCTGGTCCAACGATTCTCGGTAAACCTTGCCATATATGGACGGATCCTTTCGTAACTGGTGTACGATGACCTGCCGACCCGAACGAGAGTCGTATCGCCCATATCCACGCACATCACGACGGCATGCCCCCGTGAACCATCCGGGCTGCACGAATCGAATCAAATCGAATCGTGCGAACTGCGAACAATTCGCTAAACATCCTTGGTGTGCATTTCATCGGCGCTGCTGGCTCTTGTCGACGCCGACAAACAGAACTATAACGCTGTTATGGGGTTGCTGTGGCTGGTTTCTGCGGTTGGAGACCGTGAGCTTTCTCACATCGAAAACAGTTATATGAGGGTATTGATGTGGTCGATACACGACGTCTGCTCGTGGACGCGGCATATCCCTTGGAACACAACGGTTCTGCCAAAATCACGGCGTGCATCGATTGACACGCCCGATTTTGGCAGAACCGTTGTTTCACCCCTGGCAATGCTATGGTCTAAGCGTTCTGATGGGGGCCACCATGACACCGTCTCGGCGGGTGAAACTGTATTCACCTGTGCCTGTCGCCACCATAAGGAAACTGGGTTTTGACATGGTGGTGGTGTCGATTTTGTCGGCGAGCTTTATTAGGTTGGCAGCACCTTCTTCGATGAGTCGGTTCCCTCCCAGCTTGACTTCGATGAGCCCGTATCGGCCATCCCGCAGGTGAAGGACCGCATCGCACTCAAGCCCAGTTCTGTCGCGGAAGTGGAACACATCGCCATCGAGGGCGTCTGCGTATACGCGGAAGTCTCGTACGCACATACTTTCAAACAACAGTCCAAAAGTCTCGAGATCTTTGATGAGGCCGGCTGGCCCGATTCCTAATGCTGCCGCTGCGATGGAGGGATCGACAAAATGTCTGGTAGCTGAAGTGCGTATTGCACTCTTGGAGCGCAAATTTGGATTCCACGCAGGCATATCCTCAAGAACGAATATTTTTTCTGCCGGTTCCTGTGTGGGTAATGTCTGTAAAGCTGGGCGGCACACTTGAGCCGGTAAGGAGAAACTGATTGAATTCGTCGCGTTGATCGACTTCGAAACGGACAGCATCCCACAGTTTGGGTGCAATTTGCCACTCATCGATGAGTCGCGGTGTCGCTCCTTGCAGAAGCAGCGAAGGCTGCATATCCGTAAGCATGATGTTTTGCTCGCGGATATCAGGTTGTGCCATGTACAGCACGCTTTGTGCTAATTGCAGACAAGTCGTTGTTTTCCCGCACCATTTCGGTCCCTCGACCAATACTGCACCTTTGGCCTCAAGACGGTGCCGCAGCACTGTATCGTAAATTCGCTTTCTATATTGCTTCATTGCGGCAAACTCCTGAAAAATCAACGATTATCTGTTCTTGCTTCCTATTATGACATAGTTTCGTTTCCTGGTTTGACATGTTTTTGTTTCAGACTTTGACATGATTTTGATTCTTAGGATGACAGAAATTATAAGAGATTAGAACAATATCTTTATTTCATCGCTCCAACCTGATTTTATGTAAGAAAAAAACAGTCAATCCTGAGACTAACTGCTTTGTGTGTAGGGATATAAAATTGTAAAACTAAGATTGCATTTCAGATATGGATTTGAAACCCCTCATAGCTGAATATACCATTCCCTTGTTTTAATTTCCCTTCATTTGACAAGTTGTGAAAAGCTGTCTCTATCTTGTCAATTATAGTAACTGGAATAGATAAATTATGATGTCCTGGCAAAATTAGACTTATCTTTAAAGATTGAATTTTTCTAACAGACTTCCAAAATTCTTGTGGGTTTGTTGATGGATAAAAAGCATCAAGGCAACCGCTATATATCAAATCGCCGGAATACAGATATTTTCTATCCGCTTCATAGAAACAACAATGTCCGGGAGAATGACCGGGCGTGTGAATAACTACCAACTTTCTGTTCCCTAAGTCAATACAATCTTCATCATGTAAAATCATTTGCGGAACCCCTTGAAAAATCTGATATTTCTCTACCTTAAAATCCGAGGGGAAATCACATGGATTGCACATAATATTGTTTTTTACCACTTGCAAAGGTATAGGGAATTTGACCGATAGCCATTCTCTTTCTGCTTCATGAACTGCAATAGACCGAAAATATTTATGTCCACCGATATGATCCCAATGAACATGAGTAGTGATTACTGTAACGGGCAGTTTCGTCAATCCATCAATAACCTCTCTGATGTTGGAAACACCTAAACCTGTATCAATCAGAATGGCTCTTTTTGTCCCACACAATAGATAACAATGTGTTTCTTCCCAGTGTTTGTATTCGCTGATGACGAATGTATCTTGGTCTATTTGTTCAACGGTAAACCAACTGTCCATATACTATTCTCACTCCCTAAAAATTTTAATTTGTCGCTTTCTTCATACCCATATTATAACAGTTCCGTATATCCTCTACAACGAAAATCTATTCAGCAAGTCTACTTTTTCGGTTGTCCCTGCGGTACATGGTTCTGTGGATTTCCTGCGTTCTGATTGCCTTTATTCTTCAACACAATATCCTCTGCCTTTACATATCAATTTGTGTCCTGTATTTGTAATCAAGTTTTTGATGTTCTTTCAACAGGATTGAAGTACTCCAACTCAGGTATTCCATTCCTTTATTTTCTCTTGATTGCCCACCACAGAAAAGAAAAAGCCCTGTCAAGTGCCTTGCCGCCATTGGTGGTGCTTTGCACTCTTTACTGGGCTTTTTGTTTGCTGTATCTTTCATACAAGAGGAAAATCAAAGTCCTCTGTTCCATTTTTCTTTTAGATAATCGTCATAGTCCGCTTCATTAAAATCTAATTGTGGAGAAGTATCAGGAATGTTGTTTCTGTTGTCTATGTCTGCAAGTTGACGGAATATCCAATCATCATAAGGGTCGTGATATTTATACTCTTTAGGCTGTTCTCTGTATCGGTCTAAACCTCGCATTTCCTTATGTACATTCATCATGCGTTCCAATTTCTGACGCTGTATCAACTGCTTGATTTCCATAAGTTCTTCCAACTCCGTAACCTCATTGGTAATGTAATTATAAAAACTTTCAGGTGGATGGCGATGAGGATGAGCCGGAGGTTGGCGAGGGAGGTCTCGTCGAGCCTGTCGTGGCGGGTGGCGGCTTGCGGTAGTGCTTCATGCGGTTGAAGACGTGTTCGATCATGTTCCGCCCTCCCGGGAGACGCCGACGGACCGGGAGCCCCTTTTTCGACGCCCCGGCCGTGTGCCGGCGGACCTGTGGAATCTGCTGCGGCATGGCTTCGTGCCCTCGTCTCCAATCGCGGTTTGTTTTGTTTGGCGACAGAAAATCGTACACAGGACACGGGCCATGCCCCTATCCCAAGCCCAGACCAAAGTGCGCAAAATCCCGGGCGTTGTCCCACTGTTCCCCATTTATGGAAGCGTAATTTACTAAATCATGATTCCATAAACCGAACGATGGCTGTATTCATCTTCGAGAGCGGTTGAAACCACGTCGACACGCCGAAGGGGTGCTCACAGAACCGCGGTTACCGAAAGTAGCCATTGGATATTCCGCCATTGTGCGAAACCTATCCGCCGTTCTGTGAGCATCCCTTCGGCGTGTCGTTAGGCGAGCATTTCGATAAGTGTGGAAATCATCGTGTACGTCGCCACGATGAACAGCAATCCTGCGAACAATCGCGTCAATACGACTTCCCGCATCCTGCGTGACGCCGGAGCTCCGACCAGTCCTCCAATCATTGAGGCCAATGCGAAGACGATCACGATTCCCCAGTCGATGCTGACGCTGGTCCCAATGCGCGACATCAGGCCGGCCGCCGATGCGATAATCATCACCAGCAGCGATGTCGAGGAGGCCTCGCGCATGGTGAACCCCAAAGCCAGCACCAGCATCGGCACTACGGCAAAACCTCCGCCGACGCCGAAAAACCCGGTTAATGCGCCGGTCGCCGTCGCGCATGCCACCAGCAGCCAAACGGACCGCTGCGGGTTGGGGGAACCGGAATCGGCATGCGCGACGGTTCCGGCGTCACCGACTTGACTCATACGGCAGGATTTACGCACCATAAACACGCCAACCACCATCAACAGCACACTGAACAGTATCATCAGCATATGCGCGTCCACCATCAGGGATGCGCGCGACCCCAACACGTTGCCGACCGAAGACACCACGCCGAACACCAAACCGTCTCGCCAACGCACATGCTCTTCGCGGGCGCGAGGCATCAGCGATACCATCGCGGTCAATCCGACGATCACCAAGGAGCCGGCCGACGCGGCATGAGGCTCCTGTCCCAGCAGATACACCAGCACCGGCACGGATAGAATGCCACCGCCGGCGCCTAGCGCCCCCACGACGATGCCGACACCGAAGCCGACTATCAATGCCAGAAAGAGATGAGCCATCGATACCAACCTTTCGAGGAATAAAACGGCATGTGCAATAGGGGGGGGGTAGCCGGCAGCGGCAAGCCGAATGGAGGAGTATTACGGCAGGGCTCCGCCGACCCTCACACGACTGCGAATGCGCGGGTCCATGATTTCGGATGCGGCATGGCCGGAACGAATCAGGCGGGCCATGCCTATGATGTCCGGGCGGATGTGCTCATAGAACAGTGAATAGCCCGCGCAGAGGTAGTTCTGTCCGTTTTGCCCATCCTTGGATTTCAGGAAACGGTCTTTCGGGCAGCCGCCGTTGCACATGCGCACATACGGGCATCGGCGACACTGATCGGTCAGTTCCGCATGTTTTTTCAATCCAAAACGTTGCATGCGCGCTGATTGCGACAAGGTGAAGAAATCGGCGTTGGCCACATTGCCGATCAGCCAATCGGGTTCCACCCAATGATCGCACGCATATACATCGCCATTGAATTCCAACGCGAAATTGTATCCGCATTCCGGGGCGTGTACGCATACGGCGTATTGTCCGAATAGCGAGCCCAGCGCGCCGTCGAAATCCTGGACGAATACCCGACCGACATCATGCGCTATCCATTCGTCGAATACATCGCATAAAAACCGTCCGTATGCTTTCGGCGATGTGGAACGGGATGTGACCTGTTCGCCGGTTTGACGATACAGCAGACCGGCGCGTTCGCCTCGCGTCCCGGTGATTCGCCAGCCGTTGCGCTCCACCCGTTCCAGTTGCGAGGAATCCACCCGTTCGACGATCGGAATGAACTGCATGAAATCGGCACCCAATTCGTCGCGAAAATATCGGTATACCTCCGAACCCCGTGTCTCGTTCGCATGATGCACCGTGCAGAGGATATTGCAGCGCACTCCCGCGTCGTGCAGTAATCGCCAACCTCGCACAGCCATTGCGTGCGTGCCTTTGCCGCCACGATTCAATCGATAGGCGTCATGGCAGTCCTGCGGGCCGTCGATTGATACGCCCACCAGCACATCATGTTCACGAAGAAAGGCGACCCATTCGTCGTCGATCAGGGTGCCGTTGGTCTGCAAGGCATGTTTCACGAGTTGTTTCTTGCGCCGGTATCGTTCGCATAGGCTGACGGCGGTTCTGAAGAAATCGATGCCACGCAAGGTGGGTTCTCCACCCTGCCACAGCATCGTCACCTCGCCATCGGGACTTGCCGCCAGGAACTGGCGAATGTACGATTCCAGCACCTCTTCGCTCATCATCTGACGGGCCGAATCGTAGAGCAATTCCTTCGAGAGGAAAAAACAGTATTGGCAGTCAAGATTGCAGGCCGCGCCTGTCGGCTTGGCTATCACGGTAAAGGGGAGGCGAGGCCGCCTCATCGTATCGTTCATCAAAACGCGCCTTATGTAGTGGGTTGCACAAAGAGTCTCCGAATGCTCCTGATGGCACTTGCTTTCAGCGCCGTCAGACATTGCCTGCCGCCGTGGATTCCCGTGCACGCAGAATCGTGCCGACGGTCACTTTTTGCGGAAGCGTTTCCACGTCGGGATGTTCGATGCGTCTGCGCAACAAGGAAACAACGGCGGACGCCATGCCGGGCAGGTCGACTTCGACGGTGCTTAGAGTAGGGGTGCTGATGGCACTGTGGCGAATACCGTTGAAGCCGATGATTTTCACCTGCTCCGGCACCCGGACTCCGGCTTCATGCAATCCGTGAAGCATGCCTAATGCGATTTCGTCGTCCAAGCAGAACAAGCCGTCATATGGCATTCCGGCTTCCATGAAGAGGTTCGCTGCGCGAATGCCTTCGTCAGAATTCCACCCGACATCGATCAACCGTTCATTCACGATGGATTCGCGGTTTTCGTGATACAGGTCGGCCAAGGCATCCATCGCGGCATGCATACGCAATCCTTGGAGTGTCAGTATGGAAGAACCTTCAGGGATATCGGCCTCCTTGTCGTCGGTCATGCCGCCGACGATGCCGATGGACGTGCAGCCCTGCTGGCGTAAGTGTTGGATCGCGCTGTTCACACCTTCGGAATTCGGGGACTCCACCCTGTCATATTGCGTGGTTTGTGTGAAATCGCCGAGAATCACAGCGGGTTTATCCCCGATCAGCATGGATAGGTCTTCATCGGTGTAGTGCGCGACCGGCGCGACGAAAAACCCATCGGCCAACGAGGAGAGCGCGGAACCGATGATGCTACTCTCCTCGAACGCCGAATGCTGGGACTGCTGCACCACCAGTTGCATGCCGGCCGAAGTGGCTTCCCGGGCCAACTCCACGGAAAGCATCGAATAATAGGTGGGGGAAAGATCCGGCACGACGAATGAGATAAGACCGCTGTGATTTGACCGGAGCATTCGCGCGGAGAGATTCGTGTTGTAATGCAATGCCTGTGCTGCGGCCAGAACCTTTTTCCTGGTGCGTGGAGAAACGTTCGGAAGCCCGCGCAACGCCGCTGAGCATGTGGTGTGGGACACGCCCGCCTGACGTGCCACGTCTTTGAGCGTCGTTGCCATATCATCCCTTTCTCTTCGCCAAGTCCGCCTCGGATGCTGAACGAACCGCTATCTCAAATGTAGACCATGGACGTACATATGCTTGTCATCGTAGCCGCGACGTAAGGGCACGAGTTGTCCCCATCCCTGGACGTCATGCGCCCAGGCGCTGTCCGCCGCGGTTTCATGATGGGCGAACCACTCTCGCAGACGGTCGTGCAATTCGTTTTGCATATGCGCATGGGTGGCGGTGCCGTACAGGTTCTCCCGTTCCTCAGGATCGTTGCCGAGATGATAAAGCTCGCCGGGGCCGTCATAGCGTTCGATCAGCTTGTAATCGCCGCTGCGTACCATGCGTCCGCCGCCGTACTCGTCGAACACCATCACCGATTCGCGTTTGGCGTCATCGACTCCGCTTCTCGCCAGATTCGCGAATGACGAACCGGCGCGTAACGGATCATCGGCCAGATCGACTCCGGCGAGTTCGCAGATAGTGGACATGAACCCGGTCGCCGATACATGATCGCTCACCTCGTGTGCTTCGGTTTGGCCGGGAAGGCGGATGATGAAGGGGACCCTCACGGAATTCTCCCAGAAATTCAACGGATAGGTGCCGTTTCCCTTGCCCCAGATGCCGTGATGTCCGCAACTGAAACCGTTATCCGCCATATACACGATAACCGTGTCGGAGGCGAGATCATGCTCGTCGAGTTTGTCGAGTAGCAGACGCAGTGCACGGTCCACGCCGGAAAGGGACGCCGCGTATCCGCGCAGTTGCGGTACGGGATCGTCGAACGCCTCATAGAATTCCGTGCGAGGTTTGGACCAAGGATGCGGCGGCTCTCGGGGAACCGATGCGAAATCGCATCCGCTGTACAGGTCGCAGAGTTCCTGAGGATGGCTTCCCACCCATGGGTGGTGCGGAGCCGTGAAATTCACCTGCATATAGAACGGGGAATTCGATGTCGTTCTTCCCGCGACATTGCCTGACGCATAGTCGTCGAGGAAGCGACAGGCCTCATCGGCCACTGCATCGGTGAAATATCGCGGTTCGTCGCGTTTGTTGCCGTGGTCGTCCCAGATGGGCGCGTCGAAATACGGGCCGCCACCTTTGCGATGCGCATACCAGAAATCAAATCCCGGTGCCGGTCGACGTGACGTCCCCACATGCCATTTGCCGCTCATTGCGCAAACGTATCCGGCTTCGTGCAGTACTTCCGGCAGGGTAAGCAATCCGCCGAGATACTCCTCCTCGTGCGGGTCGGGCTGCTCTTCGCCCGGAATGAGCCAGTCGTGCACGCCGTGTGCGGATGGCATGCGCCCGGTCAGCAATGATGCCCGGGCAGGTGAACAGACGGGCGAGGCGCAATAGAAATTATCGAAGATCGTGCCCGTCTCTACCAGCTCATCGACGGTGGGTGTGACCAGTTCGGGCATGGTCCGGGTCAGCGCCCAGGGGCCTTGATCGTCGGTCATGACGACGAGGAAGTTGGGGTGCGGCGTGCCGGTTTCCGTGTCGCTGCGCGAATCGTGGGTCATGTCTGATGACACGATGGCTCCTTTTCCATAGGTTCGCGGGTTGGGAATCCGATGTGATGACGCCCCCCGCGGTGCCGATTTCAGCTCCTTCGTACTATAGCATAAATCTTAACGTTAAACCATCGTGAGTGTCGTCTTTTACTGCGAATGTGGCGGGGATGGTGATGAGGGACGGCGCTATGGCGGCAAGGGGTCGGTGGTGTCCGCAGTTGGCAACGACAGATTCACGTATTTCTATGAGATGCCTAAAAATGGCATATTTCTGGGCTTTATGAAAGGTGATGTTACTCGGAAATCATCCGTGAATCACGAAATGCGTACCCTATGGTTCCGTATTCTTCCATGCATATTGACGCAATCGCCGTGTGGCGCGTCGGAGGGGCTGGGTTTTGACTTCGGCGAATACTGTGTTATGTTATCTTAACGATACGATATGGAGACGCGATGACGCTGCATTCGTATCGGTCCAGTAAAGAAGCTGACGAAAAGAGGTTCATGTGAACAAGGGTTTATATAGAGCGGTATGTGCTGTGGCGGCCGCTGCGCTTGCGTTCCCCCTTGCCGCGTGTGGCAGTGGCGGCGGAGATACGGGTGCCAGCGGCATTACCGCCGATGATGTCCAAGCGGCGTTGGACAGCGACGAGGATATCACGCTCACCGTGTGGACGTGGGCCTATGACATCCGCAAAAAGAGCACTGACGCCTTTATGAAAAAGTATCCCCACATCAAAATCGATCTGGTCTCGACCGGCACGTCATCGGATCATTACACCAAATTCCAGAACGTCGTCAAAGCCGGATCGGGCATTCCCGACATCGTGCAGACCGATTATGACTCGATGCCGCAATATGCCGCGACCGGATCCCTCGCCAATATCTCCGAAGAGTCGATAGAGAAGGAATTCGGCTCGCTCTACGCCGATGCGGCCTGGAAGGCGGTCCACATGGGCGACGGACTCTATGGCATTCCCTCCGATCAGGCCCCTGTCGCGATGTATGTGCGTGCGGACATCCTGGAGGAATATGGCATCGATGTTCCGACCACATGGGACGAGTTTGAGGAAGCCGGCAAGAAGCTGCACGAGGCGGACCCGACGAAATACATGGGAGTCTTCGACACCAGCAATGCACATTCCATGGACTACTTCTTCCGCGCGGCAGGCGTCAAAACCTATTCCGTTGACGGTACGGAAAACGTATCCTTCGACATGCAGAACGACGAGACCAAGGAGGTCATGGAACGCATCCAGCGCATGATCGACGAAGGCGTCATCGCAGCAACGGCGACTGGCACCGATCAGTTCACCCGGGATTTCCTCGACGGACGCTACGCCACATGGATCGACGGTTGCTGGCGCGGCGCGCTGATTGCCAGCAACATGCCCTCGCTTGAAGGCAAGATGACCGTGGAACTGCCGCCGGCATACGGCGACTCCTCCGCCGACCTGAAAACGGCCACCATCGGCGGAAGCATGCTGGCCATGACCTCAGCATGCCCGAAGGAGAAACAGGCCGCGGCGATAGCGTATATGAACTGGGTCAGCTCCGATCCGGACGCCATCGAAGCGTGGCAGTCCTACGGCGGCAGCTATTTCAATGCGGCGAAGTCCTTCCAGACCGACTCCGAACAGGCCAATATCACGGACGACTTCTTCCGAGGGGAGAAGGTCAAGGCCGTGTACTTCGAATCCGCGTCGAAGATCAACGACGATTGGGACGTGCTTCCCTTCAACTCCCAATACGCTCAGGAATTTGTGGACACAGTGGTGCCGGAACTCACTGAGGGCGGTGACCTGTACAACGCCTTGGGCAAGTGGCAGTCGAATCTGGAGACGTATGCCAAAGACCAAGGATTCAACGTCATCGATAAGTAGGATTCGTGATTCTCGGGCGGCGGTCGCGATGACGGCCGCCATCCGTGGCACGGCAATGAAAGGAGAATGAGCATGACTCACGCAGCCGATGGAGACGCGCGGATGTCACTCAGGAAAGAAAAGCAGCAGTATGTCGGTATGCTCTACTGTTTGCCATACGTGGTCGTATTCCTGATGGGAACGATTCTCCCCATCCTGTACGCCTTATACCTCAGTTTCTTCAAGGAACAGATGATCGGCGGCTCACGATTCGTCGGTCTCAAGAATTTCGTCCGCGCTGTGAACGACGCGAAACTGTGGGAAAGTTTCGGGCGGGTGAGCCTCTACTTCCTTATTCAGGTGCCGCTGATGCTGGCGCTGGCATTGCTGGCGGCCCTGATTCTTGACTCCGGCAGGATCCGTCGCATCGCCATTCCCCGTATGCTGTTGTTCCTCCCATATGCGGTGCCCGGTGTGATTGCGGCATTGATGTGGGGATACATTTACGGTCAGCGCAATGGTCTGATCGGTCAGTTTTTCCAGATGTTCGGAGCGCAGGCACCGAACCTGCTGTCCGCCGACGCCATGCTGTTTTCCATCTCCAATATTGCACGGTGGTGCTTTATGGGATATAACATGCTGATTTTCTATGCTTCGCTCCGCGTCATTCCCGGCGAGTTATACGAATCGGCGCGCATCGACGGTGCGTCCGAATTCCGCATCGCATGGTCGGTGAAGATTCCGATGATTCGCAGCACCGTGATCATGACATTGCTGTTTTCCATCATCGGCTCATACCAGCTGTTCAACGAACCGAACATTTTGAAGACGCTGGTTCCCGAAGTCATCAATAGTTATTACACGCCCAATATGTACACCTATAATTTGGCGTTCACTGGTCAGGATATCAATTATGCCGCAGCCGTGTCGCTTGTCGTCGGATCCATCACGATGCTGATCGTAGCGGCAGTGAAGCTGTTCGGTTCACGTTGGGAGGAACGGTAATATGGCAACGACGAATGCCTCTGCTGCATCATGGGGGACGCGCCTGGTCAACCGATGGAGGCGCAAGGAGCATGAGCGCAAACTGAAGAACCGTCAAACGGATGGTCCTCTCATCAAGCTGACGCCCCAACAAAAAGGCATGAACGTACTCCTCCATCTCATCATGCTGCTGATGGTGCTGTATTGCGTTATTCCGCTGATCTGGCTGGTGTTTTCCTCCACGAAAACCAATGAAGGCCTATACACGTCGTTCGGCTTATGGTTCGATGACGAGAACGTGTTCTTCCAGAACATCGTGGATACATTCACCTTTCAGGAGGGCGTGTATACGCGATGGCTGCTGAACTCGATTCTTTATACGGTCGTTGCCGGCTTGGGTTCCACCATTCTTGCCGCTTTCGCCGGATACGCCATCGCGACCATGAGATTCCCCGGCCGCAATATGCTGCTGTGGATCACCCTGATTTTCATGTCGATCCCATCCACGGTCATTACCGTTCCGCTGTTTCTGATGTATGCGAAGATCGGATTGGTGAACACGCCGTTGGCGGTCATCATACCGCAGCTGTCGAATCCGTTCGGCTTATACCTGATGATCATCTACGCACAGACATCCATTCCGCAATCTCTGGTCGAGGCGGCGCGTCTTGACGGTGCCAATACGTGGACGATTTTCTGGAAGGTGGCTTTCCCGCTGTTGTCGCCGGGGTTTGTGACCGTGCTGCTCTTCGCGTTGGTCAGCGTATGGAACAATTATTTCCTGCCGCTGATCATGTTGTCCAACACGGATGACTATCCGCTTACCGTCGGTTTGAACGTATGGCTCAAGATGGCCTCCGATCCTTCGGCTCAGCAGGTGCCGAACAATCTTATTCTGACCGGGTCGTTGCTTGCCGTCGTCCCGCTGGCGATATCGTTCCTGTTCCTGCAACGGTACTGGCAGTCCGGTTTGGCGGCCGGTGCCGTCAAGCAGTGACGTCGGAACTGCTTGCTCTTCCGACGCCGCGACACGCCGAAGGGGTGCTCACGGAACCGCGGTTACCGAAAGTAGCCATTGGATATTCCGCCATTGTGCGAAACCTATCCGCCGTTCTGTGAGCACCCCTTCGGCGTGTCGTCGTATCCGGCGCGTTCCTACGAGCAGAGCCAATCCATGACGTTGGTGATATGGATGCCTTCGTCGGTCATGCCCTCGCTATGCCAGTCGAGGGTGAGCACCGTGCGGGGGAATGCGTCGCCCAATCGCCGCAGCGGGGCTAATTCCCGCTCCCGGGTCTGCTCCTCGGTCATGTTCAACGTGACCTGAATGTACTGCTTGTCGTTTCCGCGCTTCGCGATGAAATCGATCTCGCCGTCGGGCAGCGATCCGATGGTGACATCGTAACCACGTCGCTGCAGTTCCATGAAGACGATGCCTTCGAGCTGGGCTCCGCGATCCGAGCCGTTGAAACCCGTGGCGAGATTGCGAAAACCGTTGTCGACGGGGTAGAACTTGCGTTGCGGGCGCAGCAGTTCCTTGCCTCGCATGCGTTCCTGTTGCGCGCTGTAGACGATGAACGAGCGTTCGAGCGCGCTGATCTGGTTGTCGACGGTGGCGTAGGAGGCGTTCGCGCCGGCGCTTGTGAGCGTGTTGGCGACCTTGTTGACGGAGAACAGGTTCCCCGACGTTGAGAACAGATATCGGCTGAGTTTTTCCAATGTGGCGATGTCGCGGATGCCGTACCTTCCCGCCACGTCCTTCATCACAATGGATTCGTAGATTGAGGTGAGTATCTCGGTCGCCTTGTCCTGATCCGGCTGGCCGGTGACGAACAGGCCGGGCATGCCGCCGAACATCATGTATTCGGAGAACAGCTGGTCCGTGGAATCCGTGGTTCCCTGAGCCCGATGATGGCGTTGGTATTCGTCGAAGGAGAGCGGATATACGGGGATGGTGATGTAGCGACCCGTCAGATGGGTCGCCAGTTCGCCGGATAGCAGTCGTGCGTTCGATCCGGTGGTATACACGTCGGTGTCGTCACGGGAATGCAGCCGGCGAACCACTTCCTCCCATCCGGGAACGTCCTGTATTTCATCAAGGAAAACGTAGAAGTGGCCGGGTTGGGCTTCTTGCGTGGCTTGCATCAGGTCGGCGTGCAGGTCGGTCGCCGAATATCCGATGGGCGTGTCGAAGGAATCGAAGCGACGGGTGAAGATATTGCTCGCGGGAACACCGTCGTCGAGCAGTGATTGCGCATAATGTTCCAGCAGCGTGCTTTTCCCGCACCGTCGGACGCCGGTAAGCACCTTGATCTCCGGGGTGTTCCGGTGGCTGCGCAGCGTGTCGGTGAGCTTGTCTCGTGCGATATATCCCGTCATTTCCACGCCTCCGATTTCTAGTGTATTGCAAAACAGTCGTTAAATCGACGTTGATTTTCAGTATACTTGAAATTGTGTATTCTGGGGTAATGATTCTATAGTGTACTCGAAATCGTGTGGTGGGTGTCGTCTGTCGCTGTCGGCCGGCGGATGCTGTGATATCAGGGTTCCGTTACTGTTTGAGCGGCGCTGCCACTGCCGACTCACACATTTCTTCTTTGATCTCGGCTTCATACTTGCCGGCTATCGGCCATCGGCTGATAGCGGATATGTCGAAAGCGGCGATGATTAGATTTACGTTACTGGATATGGCGGTATGGGTGTCTCTTTGCCCCTTTCACCATCTTGCAATAATTCTTACATGTAAGAACTCTCTGTTAACATGTAAGAATTATTGCAAGATGGTGAAAGGGGATGCTCATGTTGCCGACTAAAGAAAGTTTGACAGTTGAGTTCAAGAGCGAGCAGAAGCGTCCTCAATCGCATGATGAAATTGTTGACAACGTAGTGGCTCTAGCCAATACTGAAGGCGGCACACTGTATCTCGGTATTGAAGACGATGGCACTGTGACCGGCGTATGTGACGAGCATCGCAATATCAATGGACTTGCGGCACTAATTTTCAATAAGACTGTTCCGCAGCTTCCCGCTCGCGTGGCGCTCTTGTATGAGAACGAGGTGCCGATAGTCAGTATTGAGGTGGGTAACAGTCAGCAAATCGTGTCTACTAGTCAAGGGAAGACACTACAGCGCCGGCTGAAAGCAGACGGCTCGCCTGAGGTCGTTCCGCTGTTTGTTTCCCAATTCATTAGCCGTTTATCTCAGCAACGGTTCTACGATTTCAGTGCGCAACCTGCCCCAGAGTCTCGGTTGGACGATTTGAATCCAGACTCAAGGAACAAGTTGAGAAGCCATATTCGCAGTGCCAATGCGCAAAACTCGTTGTTGTCTTTTACTGATGAGGATTTCGATCGGGCACTTGAGCTGGTTGTTGACGGCCCGTATGGATTACAGCCATCTGTTGCTGGTCTGCTCACCATTGGTTCGGTTGATGCTATTCATCGATCGATTCCAGCCGCATCGGCTGTTTTTCAAGTGATGAAAGGCATGTCTCCAAAGGTCAATATGGATCCGTTCGTGTTGCCCTTGGTGGATATGTTTGATCGTGTAGGCGAGCTGATGGAGCCGTGGAATCCCAGCCACGAAGTCATGAGCGGCTTGATTCGTGTCGATCTGCCAGACTTCGATCGAGGGGCATTCCGTGAGGCAATGATTAACGCTTTCTGTCATCGCGATTATGCACGAATGGGTTCGGTGAGGTTCCTGGTTGATGATGATGGGTTGACCATAGCCAACCCCGGAGGATTCATAGAGGGTGTCTCCGAAGATAACCTGCTTACTGCACAACCGCGTTCCCGTAATCCGCAGCTTGCTCTGATTTTGAAAGCTGCCGGATATGTTGAACGTACCGGGCGAGGTGTGGATACCATCTATGCCGGGTCGATTGCGGCAGGCGGTTCTTTCCCGGATTACTCGCAGTCCAGTGCCGAAGAAGTCATTCTGTTCCTCCGCCGTGTGGTGCCTGACGAGGCATTCGTGACCATGATTGGAGATGAGGAGCGTCGACGAGGAGCACCGTTGCCAGTCTGGTCGCTGATTGTGCTCTCACTACTGCGCGAGCATCGTAGGCTTACTGTGGTCCAGTTGTGCGATTTCTCCCATTTGGAGCATCGACGCATCGTGTCTGCTGTTGAGAATTTGGTGGAAGCTGGTTTGGTAGAGGGGGTCGGCAGTGGGAGCTCTCGCTCGTATATGCTGAGTGCCCAAGTGTACAAACGTTCAGAGGGGTTGGCGTCTTACGTGCGTCAGCGTGACATCGATGCCACCCGGCGCAGTGGCCTTGTTCTGGAGTTCGCCGAGAAAAATGATGGTGTCGTCACTACGGCGGATGTCATGGATCTATTCGGCCTGAGCTATATCAGTGCATACCGGTTGTTGAAGAAGCTCGAAGATGTGGGCAAGTTGCGCCGCGAGGGGAATGGGCCGTCATCCCGATACGTGTTGGGATGATTGGCGCGCGTGAAAGTAAGTTCTTTCATCACCTTTCAATAATTCTTTCATGTAAGAACTCTCTGTTTACATGTAAGAATTATTGCAAGATGATGAAAGATGCACACAAAACGGGGAAGCCCCGCTCGATGTGAGCGAGGCTTCCCCATATGCGCTGGTGTGCAGATCAGCCTGTGTTCTGCAGGCCGGCAGCAACACTTGAAACGGTGCAGAGGATCAGATAGATGAATCCTGCCTGCTGGCTTTGCGAGAGCTCTTCCTTGTCCACCTTCTTGCGCAGCGACCTGAGGGCGAGCACCTGGGTGACGGACAGCGCGTCCACGTATGGGGAGCGGATGCGGATGGCCTGGCCGAGCACGTGACGGTGCTGCAGCGGCCACTTGTCGTCCACGATGCGCTCAAGTTAGTCCGGTCGAATGGCTTTGGAAAATCATGGGGAGTGCGGCTGCGCGGGTTCGCTCCTCGACAAGGTGACTTGATTTGGGACCGCCGTTAACTTTCGTCAGCCACATCGTCAATCCCGTCCAAGTATCCGTATCGTCCGTTGTGCTTGTCTTTTGAAAATCGCCGGATGGCGTCAATCTATGACCGATGCTTCCGGAGAGCAGGTGGACTTGGCCCATATGTGCGTCACGACGCTTGGTTATCTCAACGGCCTGCTCATCCCAGACGTATGGACCGGGTGGGCGGGCGATCTTGCGTCCGCTATGGGGAACGTGAAGACCGTCATGGAATGGAATCCCGGTGCTGACCTTGCCGCCGTCTGTGAGGCATTGGTTGGACAAGGGGATGTGACTATCGTTCCCATCCCGGCATCAGGAACCTTGTTCTTGGAAAATACTAACGTTCATCATCAGAGACTGGTGCTTCGTTTGATCAGGCTGCGGAGCGCCAGCCCAATCCCATAGATGATGGTGGGCCATCCTTGCAATCCATAAAAGGTAATCGCCGGTGTTGGCTGATCGATAAAAAGCCAAATATTCCGCAAACCTTCGAGTGCTGCGTCTTTCCGCCAACACCACAACTCGTTCAGAAATACACCCAATATGGTCAAACAGTAAGACAGGACTATGATGCAGATAATCTTCTTCCAAGACAGCCTGTCATGAAGGAAAGCCGTAACCAAAAGGGCCGTCATTGGGGTAATAAGCAGGCCGGGGAAGAAATAGAGAATAAAGGCTAGGCTTAATCTGCTGAGAAGGTAAGTCTGACCGAACCAGTTGTATAGGACCACGATGGCTGTCAGTGTCGCGGCGTGGGTAAACACGGACAGCCCCGGGTTACGTCGGATGATCGCGAGTTTGTCGCCCGGCCTAGTGTCTGGCTTGCCGCCCTCGCCCTCCATCCCGGCACTGTTCGTGGGCGTGTGGTTCCCCTCGTGCGCGTCCATCGTCCCGTCCGTGTCCTTCTCCTCATTCATATGTCCCCTTTCGATCATCCGAGTCTGTCGCTCGGCCCGCGCGCCCGCCCGGCGTGCTCCGTCGCCGGCCAGTCTAGGGCCGTATGACGCGAGCGGGGAGGTTCCGCGCCGCTTATCGGCACGGAACCTCCCCGCTCGTCAAGCGGTCGGTCAGCCGCGGATCAGCCCGTGTTCTGCAGGCCGACGGCACGCGACGGGTCGAGTTCGGCAAGAAGAGCATCCCGCAGATGCTTGCACTGGTCGGCGCGTAGGCACGGCTCGGCGCGGACGTTCCCGGGCCGTGCGATACGGGTGAGGAAGCCCGTTGCGAAATCACCATCATGGAATCCTATCTATCAGGAATCCTGATGGCCTCCCATAAGAAACGGTGAGTACCTACAGCGAGTGTCTGCTTTCCACCTTACGTACACTGTGCACAGATACATCGAGAAAGGGATTGTGGATGTATCTCAAGGTAAGGGATTCGCGGTTCGGGGGATTGAAAGAACACTGACATTCTTTCGGTGACGCGAATCCCCGATACAACGCAAGGAGGGATTATGCGTAAGCATCTTGTGGCTGTGGTCGCGGCGGCGGCAGCATTGCTGCTGGTGGCTGGTTGTGGCGGCACGAGCGGCGGCAGTAATGCGGAATCCACGGAAACCACCGTCGACGGCAGCCTGAACAAGGTCGTGGTCAAGGGCGATCCAAGTAAAAGCCCCGCCAAGGCCAACGGCCGTAAGGACACATTCATCGCCACGATCAATTCTCCGAGCGGTGTGTTCTTGCCGGGGTTCAATGACAATGGCTGGGATGGCAACGCGCAGCAGCCGATTTTCGCGAGTCTGGTGGTGACCGATGATTCGGGACAGTATATTCCCGACTTGGCCGAGAAATGGGATATCTCCAGTGATCAGCTCACGTACACCTTCCATCTGCGCGACAATCTGAAATTCTCGGATGGGTCGCCGCTGACCGCGGACGATGTGGCTTTCAGCCTGACGCTGTTCAATGACCCGGCTTACTCGGGCGGCAGTGATTTCTCCGACATCGGCATCAAAGGCGTTGATGCATACAAGTCGGGCAAGGCTGATTCCATCTCCGGCATACGGGTGATCGACGAGCGGACCATCACCATTGAGACCACGAAAGCGAACCCGCTGACATTGGGCATTCTTGGCGGCCAGGTGCTGTCGAAGGCGTATTACGGCAAGGACTACCAGCGAGGGCACCTTGATTATCTGAAGGATCTGTACGGCAAGCCTTTGGGCGCCGGCCCCTACAAGCTGTCCAAATATGTGGATGGTCAGGAAGTGCGGTATGTTGCCAACAAGTACTACTATGGCGGCGAACCGAAGATCAGGAATCTGATTTTTAAGGTCACCTCCAAGGACACGGCGCTGTCGAACTTCCAGAACGGAGAAACCGATTTTGATGGTTTCAGCCCGGACAAGGATAATCTTGACGCACTGAAGCAGCTTGGCTTCGCCAGTGTGCGCGAAAGCACGGTGCCGGACATGAGTGAGATCTGGATCAATAACCTCAAGGCCCCGTTCAACGACAAGCGAGTCCGTCAGGCGTTGATCTATGGTCTCAACCGTCAGCAGATCATCAACGTGGCGTATAAGGGATTCGGCCAGGTGGCGAACGTGTATGCCGCTCCTACGCAATGGTCGTACACCGATAAGGGAGTCAACAAGTACAAGTTCGATCCGGACAAGGCGGGCAAGCTGCTTGACGAGGCCGGTTGGAAGACCGGCTCGGACGGGATTCGCGAAAAAGATGGCAGGAAGCTCACCGTCCGGTACCTGACTTCCAAGGACACGGATGAGACGATTCCGATTGCCACGGAGAACTACAAAGCCATCGGCATTGACTTCCAGCCTGAAGTGCTCGATGGCGACACCATCATCGAACGATGGACGCAGGGCGGCGATTGGGATTTGGTCGGCGGATTCCGCACCAACGGTTTGTCGGATCCGAACGACGCGATTTCCGAATTCGTCTCGCACGACAAGTCCATCAACCTCACGGGCTACCACAATGAGGAAGCCGACAAGCTCGCCAAGGAAGGGCTGTCCACTCAGGATAAGACAAAACGCAAGGCCATCTATGCGGAGCTCTACAAGGTTCTGAACAATGATCCGCCCACCATTCCATTGAGCTATCGGCAGTCCATCACGGCATGGAACACCCGTGTCAAGGGTGTTGAGAACTATTCGACCGGCAATAGCGATGCGGCGCTCGTCCTCGCGAAGCTTTCGATCGAATAGGCGGTCGGCTGCGTTTCGTGTCCAAAGCGTCGGATAACCGCTGATCGGCATGCATCATCGTCGTGGCCCCTTGCGAGGTCGGCTTGGGACCACAACGTTCTGCGGTGTTTGGATACGCCGCTGTGATTGTTGATCATGCCTGAAAGGAAATTCGGTTCATGTTGCGATATACGTTACGGCGATTCGCCCAGATGGTGTTCATGCTTTTCCTGCTTTCCATCCTGGTGTTTTTCCTCTTTGCGTTGATGCCCGGTGATTTCTTCTCGGGAAACAGGAAGCTGAAACCCGCTCGACTGGCTGAGCTGCGCGCATTATACGGACTTGATCAGCCCACCATCGTTCGCTACTTCATATGGCTGAAGAACGTCTTCCACGGTGACTTCGGATGGTCGTTGCAATACAATGAGCCGGTCACGCGCCTCCTGAAGACGTACATGATGAATTCCTTCATCGTCGCTTTGGCCGCTGTGGTCATTGCGTGGACCGTTGCCGTGGTCATTGGCGTGTTCTCCGCGACTCACCAATACTCTCTGGTCGATAAACTGGTCACTGTTGTCGTCTTCGCCTCATTGTCGTTCCCTTCCTTCTTCATCGGTCTGCTGGCCATCAAATTCTTCGCGGTCGATCTTCGTTGGCTGCCGACCGGAGGCATGGTCGATACGGGGTCGAACAGTACCGGGTTCGCGTACGTTCTTGAGGTATTGCGGCACATGATCATGCCGACACTACTGTTGGCGTTCTTCTCAGCCGGTTCGTTGACCCGCTATTTCCGTTCCGGAATGTTGGATGTGCTGCGCATGGATTTTGTCCGTTGCGCGCGCGCCCGCGGCATCTCCGAGCGGTCGGTCGTCTTCGGCCATGCGCTGAGAAACGCCTTGTTGCCGGCTATCACGCTGCTTGCCTTCGAGATTCCCGGATTGTTCTCAGGCGCGATCATCACCGAACAGATATTCAATTGGCCGGGTATCGGCAGCATTCAGCTGGCGGCCTTGAACGCGCGTGACTATGAGGTGCTGATGACTTGTACGCTGCTGCTGTCGTTTTTAACGATTCTGGCCAATTTCCTGGCCGACATCATGTATGCCGCTGCGGATCCACGTGTCCGGTTGGCGCAGAAAGTTCAGGGTTGACATGGAACTACGTCGCAGTGAATCACGATCACGGTCGCAGCGATCAGCCAATGGGGGAAAGATGCGGAATTCTGGCGTTCGACCGTTATGGTATCGCAATCTTGTCCGGTTGGCGCACACACGTGCCGCGGCCGTCAGCATCGCCACGCTGGTTCTCGTGCTGTTGCTCAGTGTTCTGGGGCCTTTGTTCAGTCCATACGGGCAAAACCAGTTGGATGTTCCCAATGCCGAACAGGGCCCTACTCTGGACCATCTGCTTGGCACGGATGATTACGGGCGAGATATCCTTACACGATTGATGTATGCCGGTCGTATTTCCTTGACCATCGGATTGGCGTCCACGGTCCTTTCCGTGGTGCTTGGCGCCACGATCGGCATTGCGTCCGGTTATTTTGGCGGATGGGTCGATGCCGTTATCATGCGTTTGGCGGATTTGCTGATGTCGATTCCAAGTCTGCCTTTGTTGATCATCATGGCCGCATTGCTCTCGGAGTTCAAGGTTCCCGCGAGTTCCCGCATCTATGTGGTGATGGTCATGTTGTCGATTATCGGCTGGCCGGGTATGTCGCGCATGATCCGCGGTGAAGTGCTTTCATTAAGGGAACGTTTGTATATGAAAGCCACCGAGGCGTTGGGCCTGAGCACAAGGTCGAGGCTGCTTCATCATCTGCTGCCCAATGTGCTGCCGCTGTTGATTGTGCAGACCACGTTAAGCGTCGCCGGCGGCATTCTCATGGAATCCACGTTGAGCTTCCTGGGGCTTGGAGTCGTGCCGCCGAATGCGTCGTGGGGAAATATGATGGCGGCGGCTTCCAACCTCATGGACTTTCAGAAACGTCCATGGCTTTGGATTCCGCCGGGGGTCGCCGTATTCGTTACGGTGGTGGCCATCAATGTCTTGGGTGATCGGCTACGCGACATCTACGATCCGAAGAATGAAAGGGCGTGAGGCATGGTTATTGCTTACGATACGGGAAATGGTTCGGATACGCATGAGCCGTTGCTGCGCGTGCGTGATCTGTGTGTCGAATTTCCTCTGGATGGAGGAGAGGTCCGCCATGCGGTCAATGATGTGAGCTTCGATGTTCCTCAAGGTTCGGTGACGTGCTTGGTGGGTGAGTCCGGTTCCGGAAAATCCGTCACCGCCATGTCCACGATTGATTTGGTGGATGAGCCTGGACGAATTGCGAGTGGAACCATCACCTTTGATGGTCGTGACGTGTTATCGCTCAACCACAAGAATCTTGAGCGGCTGCGTGGTGAAGGAATCTCCATGATCTTCCAGGAACCCATGCATTCATTGAATCCGGTGCTGCGCGTAGGAAAGCAGCTTAGCGAGACCATACAGGTGCATAGCGGTGCCTCCAGGGAATCCGCCTGGAAGCGTTCCATGCAGTGGCTGAAGCGTGTGGGATTGCCGAATCCCGAGCGCGTCATGAACATGTACCCGCACGAATTGTCGGGAGGCATGGCCCAGCGTGTGATGATCGCAATCGCCTTGTGCTGTGGCCCGAAACTGTTGATTGCCGATGAGCCCACGACCGCGCTCGATGTGACCATCCAGGCTCAGATCATTCATCTGCTGTTGAAACTGAAGGAGGAGATAGGCCTTTCCATCCTCTTCATTACGCATGATTTTGGCGTGGTCGCGGAAGTGGCGGATTACGTCGTGGTGATGTATGAGGGCAAGGTCGTGGAACATGGCGATGTGTATGGTATCTTCGACCATCCGCAGCATCCATATACCAAGGCATTGCTGGAAACTCGTCCGATGATCGGCGCGCGTCGTCATCGCCTGCCCACGGTCCGTGATCTGGTGCCTCAGTTCTCGGCGTTGTCTGGTGGGAATTCCCTGGCTGTGCTCGATGATGCCTCGGCGCCCGAGGACGGGGAATGGAATCATGGGCGCAATGATTCCCGCGAAAGCCCGATAGCGTTGGCGAAGCCGGATGAGCCTTTGGTGGAGGTCAAACATCTTAAGAAGTACTTTGTGTCGCAAGAAGGTTTCTTCTCTCGCACCACCCATACGGTGCGTGGTGTCAATGACGTCAGTTTCGAGATATTTCCCGGAGAGGCAGTGGGCTTGGTGGGAGAATCAGGCTCGGGTAAGACGACTTTGGGGCAGACCATCCTCCGACTGCAGAACAAGACCAGCGGGGAAGTCAGGTTCCGGGGGCGGAATATATTCGATCTGGACCGCGATAGTCTGCGTGATTTGCGCCCGCAGATGCAGTACATCTTCCAGGATCCATATAGTTCCCTGAATCCTCGTCTACCCATCATCACGGCGATTGGCGAGCCGATGCTCGAGCATGGGCTCGCTGACAAGACGACCGTGCGTGATCGGGTGACGGATGTATTGCGGCTATGCGGCATGGATGCCGATGCCTTGGATCGATATCCGCATGAGTTTTCGGGCGGTCAGCGGCAGCGTATCGGCATTGCTCGGGCGATGGGTTTGAAGCCGGATTTCGTGGTGGCCGATGAACCCGTGGCTTCACTGGATGTATCCGTGCAGGCGCAGATCATCAATCTTTTCAGTGATCTGCAGGAGCGGCGAGGCACGACTTTCATGTTCATCTCGCATGATCTCAGTGTTGTGGAGCATTTGTGCTCACGACTGATGATCATGTATCTGGGTGTGATCGTGGAAGTCGGAAGTCGAGAGGAGATTTTCTCCAATCCGATCCACCCTTATACGAAGGAGCTTTTGGATGCGATTCCTGCGGCGAATCCGAAGGGGAGGCATGCTCTGCGGAAGTCGGATTCCGAACCTTTTGCGGTTCGAAGATCGTATGCGCAGGACATTCGTGAAGGACAGGTGCCGGAGTTACGCAAGGTCAATGAGCATCATTGGGTGGCTTGGAGCTGATACCTGCAGGATTATGCATTGCGTCTTTCCTCTGTTGGAGTGGATCGGGTTCACAACGAGTGGGAGGCGGTGCCGGTCCTAGGTCTCGGTGATCTGGGCGGATGGGCTCTGGATTTGTTGCAGATCTGGGGAAGCTACCTGGCGAATACCCCGAAAGAGGACCTGGCGTCATGGCTGCACACTCATCTCGGCGAGCAAGACGCCCGTATGGGATTCAGTTACAGCGATGTTCTCGCGGACTGTGATGCATGGTTGTTGGCGCGGTCCATGCAGAGCAATTCCTCCGAAAGGTCTTTGTCCACCGCTATGCGGGACGCTTTCGCGCACTACTCAAGATTTGGGCAGGCCTGTTCGTTTATATATGCATTGTAATTATGCCTAAAAAAAGAAGAGGCAAAGATACGCAGAGCATGAAAAATGACACAATTCCGATTACGACATGTGAAGCCATCGACGTATCCAAGTCGGGCACATTGGGATATAAGCTTCGAATGACGGATTTCACGCAAGAAACAACCGGTATCATCACCCAACAGAGAAAACCTAAGCCCAGCACTGCTGTAAGTCTGGAGCCATACGTATTCAAATCACTGCAGGGTGGGGGAGAAAGTGTCAACACGCTGCAAACGAGGCTGTAATTATCGCGTTCAGCCCATGTCATTACTGCTGGTGAAAGCAGCAGTAATCCCAGCCACCATAGCACACGTCTGGCCTTGCCCAAAGCCACATAGCATCTACTCACCTTATGGAATTTGGTAGCTGCTTTCGGCGCCAGAGCACATTTCTCGCCGGAAAATTTTTCTGACGTATCTTCCAAGCCATGTTTTTTCCCAATGCCATCGGTTGTAGCCGGATTCGCTTTGCAAATGTGGCGTTCGTTTCCGGCATCGCCCTCCGCCTTGATGCCGTCCGTTGGCCCGGTGCTCCCGCGCTCATTCGATGGCTTGTCCATGTCCCCTCCGATCATCCGGGGCCCGTTCCGCGCGTCCGTTCTCTGCGCGCCCGCCCGGCGTGCGCCGTCGCCGGCCAGTCTAGGGCCGTGCGACGCGAGCGGGGAGGCCCGCGCCGTTTATCGGCACGGAACCTCCCCGCTCGCTTTTGTCGATCGGTCGGCCGGGAATCAGCCCGTGTTCTGCAGGCCCGCGGCGACGCCGGAGACGGTGCACAGGATGAGATAGATGAATCCTGCCTGCTGGCTTTGCGAGAGCTCTTCCTTGTCCACCTTCTTGCGCAGCGACCTGAGGGCGAGCACCTGGGTGACGGACAGCGCGTCCACGTATGGGGAGCGGATGCGGATGGCCTGGCCGAGCACGTGACGGTGCTGCAGCGGCCACTTGTCGCCCACGATGGCCAGAACCCACTTGCGGGTGAGCTCCATCTCGTTGAGCACCTTCTCATTGAGGTCCTCGCGGTCGCCGAGGGCAAGGTACATCCTGGCGATGCGCTCATCCGTCTTGGCGATGGACATCTCGATGTTGTCGATGAACGTGGAGAACAGCGGCCATTCCTCGTAAGCCTGACGCATGGTCTCCAGATCGCCGAACTTCTCGCATGCGGTGCCGAGACCGTACCAAGCGGCCAGGTTGATGCGGGCCTGGGCCCAGGAGAAGATCCACGGAATCGTACGCAGGTCGTCGAGCGACTTGGCGCCGAGGCCACGCTTGGCCGGGCGGGAGCCGATCGGCAGCAGGCCGATTTCGGTCAGCGGCGTAACGATCGAGAACCACGGAGCGAAGCCATCGGTGTTCAACAGGTCGAGGAAACGGTTGTGCGCGGCCTCGTCGAGCTGAGCGGCCATGTCGGCGTACCTCTCGGTCATCTCGGTGTTGCGCTTCTCCACACTCGGCGCGGACTGCAGCAAGGTCGCCGCAGCCACGGACTCGACGTGGCGGATGGCCAGCACCGGGTTGCCGTAACGGGCGAAGATGACCTCGCCCTGCTCGGTGAGCTTGAAGCGGCACTTGACGGAACCGACCGGCTGGGCGAGCACCGCGCGGTTGGCGGGGCCGCCGCCACGACCGACGGCACCGCCGCGGCCATGGAACAGGGTCAGGTCGATGTCGTGCGACTCAGCCCATTTGGCGATGCGCTCCTGAGCGGAGTGCAGGGCCAGCGTGGCGGAGGTCGGGCCGGCGTCCTTCGAGGAGTCGGAGTAGCCGAGCATGACCTCGAGCTTGTTGCCGGTGGCCTTCAGACGAGCCTGAACCTCGGGGATCTTGATCATTTCCTCGAGCACGTCCACCGAGTTCTGCAGATCCTCAAGCTGCTCGAACAGCGGGATCACGTCGATGGTGGGCACGTCCTCCGGGTGGGAGAAGGCCAAGCGGTTGAGCTCGTAGACATCCTTGATGTTCTGGGCGCTCTTGGTGAAGGAGATGATGTAGCGGCGGGCGGCCTTGAGGCCGTTGCGCTTCTGGATGGCACCGAGGGCGCGGAAGGTGTCGAGCACCTCGTGCGTCATCGGCTGCAGTTCGCCGCGCTCGCCGTGCAGGCCGTGCTCGCGGATATCCGCAAGGGCGCGGGCGTGCACCACGGAGTGCTGACGGAACTCCATCTCCACCATGTGGAAGCCGAAGGTCTCGGTCTGCCAGATCAGATCCTGCAGCGGGCCGTAAGCGGAACGCTTGGCGCCGGCGGCGGCCAGCGAACGCTGGACCACCTTGAGGTCGGCGAGGAAGTCGTCGCAGGAGTGGTACATGAGGTCGGCATCGCGCTCGATGGTGTAGTGCAGACGATCGGCCATCACCAGCATGACCGCACGGTGCATCTCCTTGGTGGAGATCAGGGCGGCCTTGTCGGTCAGGCGCTCGCTCATTTCCTTCTGGTGGCTCCAGAGGCTCTTGAGCTCGGCGCTTGGCGGCGTGGTCTCGGCTTCCATCGTGAGGTTGCGGCCCACGGTGCGGGTGGCTTGCTCAAGGGCGGCGATCACGTGATCGGAGAACTTGCGGGCCACGGCGCGGCTCACCTTGGCGGTGACGTTCGGGTTGCCGTCGCGGTCGGAGCCGATCCAGCTGCCCGGGTGGAAGAATGCGGGGCAAGCGGGCTCGACGAGACCGGCCTTATCGCCCAGGACCCAGTCGTCGAAGCGACGGTAAACCTTGGGGATGGTGTTGAACAGCGTGTTGTCGAAGATGTCGAGAATCGTGTCCGCTTCCTCAACCGGGGTCGGCTTCTTCAGCGCGATTGGAGAAGTGCGGAACAGGGCGTCGATCTCGTTGTAGAGACGGCGCAGGCATTCCTTCTTATCCGAGCCGCCGAGGCGCTTGTACTCCTCAAGCAATTCGGAAACGCGGCGAATCTTGCCTTCCACGGCCTTGCGACGGGCCTCAGTGGGGTGCGCCGTGAAGACGGGGTGGAATTCGAGCTGGTTGAGCAGTTCCTTGGCCTTGGCCGGGCCAGTCTCATTGATGAGCTGGTGGTAGGCGACGGTGAGCTCGTTGATCGGGTCGACCGCCTGGTCAACGGACACGTTGTTCTCGCGCTCGTGGAGCACGGAAACACGGTAGTTCTCCTCGGACAGGTTTGCCAGATGGAAATACGTGGCGAATGCGCGGGCCAGCAGCTGGGCGTCGTGCAACGTCATGTTGTCGATGACGTTCACGGCCTCCTTCAGGCCATCCTGGTCGGGGTTCGGATCCTTCAGCTCGGCGAAATGCTCGGCGCTGGCCTCCACCGCGTAATGACGCACGGTGTCGAACGTAGACAGCAGTTCGGGGTTGTATTCGCCCAGTACGTTACGCAGGATCTCAAGACACAGATCCATGTCGTACTTCAGGCTTTCGGGAAGATCATGCTCCTCCGGGCCCTTTCGGCCGGTCCCGGTAGTGACGATGGCGGCGTCAGCGGGAGTGATCTGTTCTTCAGGTGTTGCCATATAACCTCCTTTGCCGAATAACAGGTTGCTCGGTCTACCGGTCGTCTGCGGCTCCTCCGCAGTTGTTGAGGCCAGTCGTTGCGAGCCCACAGCCCATATTCAACGTGGTTGTTGTGTGGGCAATAGTGTATCCCCGCGAAATCGCTATTTGCGTTACGAAGTCCATATAGTGCGCCAAGTTGTCCACCTATAGAGACCGAATATCGGACAGCATATGAGACACTGTCCGATTCGCGGAAGATTTGAGCACCTTACGATTGCTGGCGGGGGAGGCAGGGAGTAGTAATGAGGGATGTGAGCGAACAGAAGAAAAAAAGTGCGCCCGAAGCGAAAGGCGCAACGGCTGTACGTAAATTCCACACCCACTCCATTCCGCTGGACATGGAAGATATTGCGCGCGATTGGGAAAAACCGGTGGTGGACGCCGGTATCGCCGCCAAAGCCAGCGTGATTGTACGGGTCGGCATGCTGGACCTGGGAGCCGGCACCGGCTCCTTCCGCGTGCGTGAAATGATGCACCGCATCGCCTACCCGCTGGGCGTGCACGTACGCGCCGACGTGAACCTGACGGATATCGAGGCCACCTGCACGGATGGTCGTAACCGCATCACCGAAGTCGTGGATTTGCCGACCACCGGCGTGAACACCGAACGTATCTGGCTGCTGGAACATTTCGCCGACTGGTTCTCCGTGAATCTCGGCAAGGGGTCGATGTATCACGTCGATTCGCAACTGTCCGATGGCGTGGTCAAGCATTTGGACGAACGTGACGCTTCGCAGTATTCGGCCGATCTGGCCAAGCGCCTGCGCGAACGTGCCAAGGCCGAGGCTGAGGCTGAGGCTGAGGCGGCCAACGGCAGCGTGGACGAGGCGCTGGATCTTGCGTTGAAAACCAAGGTACTCGTGACCTCCGTGGCCAAGTCCTTGGATGATGACAATGAAGAAGCCCACCGACTTTTGGCGGACAGCGCGAAAGTCACTTCGGTCGAAGACAAAGCGGCCGAAGAGAAGGCCTACGACGATGCCGAAGTGTTTACCGGTGACTCCAATGAGTCGGTTGAATCGGCGAACGCGGCGAATGCCAAGGCGGGCGCTGAGGGCGCGGCGGCGAACGGCGCAACCGCCGAAAGCCCTGCTGCAGGCAGTACGAAGCGCAAGAATCGCGTGCCCAAGGAATACGCCGAACACTTCAACGAGCGCTCCGACGAAGAGAAGGCCAAGGGCGGTATCACCGTGCGGCAGGCGCACGAGCGGCTCGATCTGATTGAGCGTCGCAAGCCGCTGTACAAGCCGTGGTTCTCCGGTCTGGCCTCCGCCTTGGCCTGCGCGGCCTTCGTGTTCCTGCTCGGTGGCGGCCCATACGACATGATCGGTGCGTTCGTGGGAGCGGGCCTTGGCCAGTGGATGCGTCGCCGGCTGTTTGCATACCATCTGAACCAGTTCTTCGTCACCTTTGTGTGCGTGGCCGCGGCGGCGCTCGCCTGCACCGGCACCTTGCGACTCATCGGCATTTTCGACCCAGTCGCGCTCTCGCACGATACGGCCTACATCGGTGCCATGCTGTTCGTGATCCCCGGTTTCCCGCTCATCACCGGCGGACTCGACATGGCGAAAATCGACTTCCCTTCGGGCATCCAGCGCGTGGCGTACGTGCTGTGCATCATCCTGATGGCCACGCTGGCAGGCTGGGCCGTGGCCGTGATGGTGCACCTGCACCCGGAAGGCTTTGAGCCACTGGGGCTTGACCCGTGGGTCAACGGATTGCTGCGGTTCGTGGCGGCGTTCGTCGGCGTGTGGGGCTTCTCCGTGCTGTTCAATTCGCCGCAGCGCATGTGCCTGACCGCCGCCCTAATCGGTGCGATCACGGACACGCTGCGCTTGGAATTGCAGGACTTCAACGTGGCACCCGAGATGGCTACCTTCATCGGCGCGTTTCTGGCGGGCATTCTGGCATCGGCGTGGCGTTCATCCGTGCGACGTGGCTGGCTACCGCCGCACCTCGGCTACCCGCGCATCTGCCTGACCGTGCCGTCGATCGTGATCATGGTGCCCGGTCTGTATATGTATCGTGCCATGTGGTACCTCGGCAGCTTCCAGACCATGAATGCGCTGGACTGGGCGTTCCGTGCGTTCATGGTGATCATCTGCCTGCCGATCGGCTTGGCGATGGCCCGCGTGGTGACCGACAAGTCCTGGCGCTACGACGTGTGACGTTTTGGCGCGCGTGGCGTGCGTTGAGTCATTGAATGGGCGGTCTGATCGGCCGTTCAATGACTCAATATATCTACAACTCGCATTGTGCAACCATCGTTGCATGATGTGTGATTATGGGACAGAACATCGATCGCACCAAGGCGAAAGCCGAAGAAGTTACTGAGATTGCCAGGGAATCCGTCCTTCTGGCGATTTCAAATTCTCAGCGGATGAGGGTGTTGGGTTTGCTGAGAGTGAACGGGCCGATGACCGTCGGCATGATTAGCGATGTCACCGGCATGGCTCCGGGCAGTGTGAGTTTTCATTTAAAAAAACTTTTCGATGCCGGTATGGCAGAGAAGACAGATTCTGCAGATGGTGATAAACGAAAAAGCTGGTGGAAAGCCAATCATCGTTCTATGCGTCCTGCTCCTCGTGATGATGGGCGTATAAGTGATGCGGAATACACTTATTTCCAATCCGTTGCCGTGACTTATGAGTCGTTGTATGAGCGATATTTGGACTCTGTCAATGACCTTCCTCAGGAGTGGAGAGAAGTGGGTCTATGCGAAGATCGCACATTTGATTTGACCCCCGAAGAGACAGAGCAAATGTGTCTGGAATTGGATGCGGTGGCTCAAAAATGGCAGCAACATTCATCCGGGGAGCAGCGGAATACAGCCAGACATAATATGCGGAAAGTGCAGATTGTCATGCAGGCTTTTCCGTGGATTCCGTGATTCCGATAAGTTCTATGGCGTTGACAGGCAAAGTTTTCAGCGGATGTGAAATTGACGATGAAGATTGAATGTTGGCCGAGAACGAGGCCAATGATGGGGAGGATGGGTGAAAGATGTCAACTAATCTGTGGAGAACGCCGGGATATCCGTCATGGTTCACCTCGGACACGGCCAGTGCTATAGGTGCCGCGATGCAGGGCTTCGGCGTATCGCTTGTAGCCTATAAGATATCCGGCTCCCTGATTGCGGCCGGATGGGTACCTACATTAACCGGTATCGTACGGCAGCTTGCAAATGTATTAGGCGGTACGGTCGTTGATCGTCATGATCGCAAGCATTTGGTTATAGCCAATTGCATAACCGGTGTTCTATTGTGGGGGACCACGGGGATATTGCTGCTTTCCGGGTCGCTGACGTTCTCCGTGTTCCTTGCCATTATGTTTACTTCGTCATTGTTTACGGGCTGTTTGGGTGGGGCGACTGATGCGATGTTGCGGTCCATTATCGATATCCGCGAATATCCGAAGGCGAGAAGCGTCAATGAGGGCAGAGATGCGACCATCACCATGATTGGCAACCCCGTTGGCGGAATGCTGTATTCATTTGGCGCATGGGTGCCATTTATTATTTCGGCAATTCTGTATATGATTGCTGGAATTTCTGCTTCCCAGATACGGATCAGTAAAAAATTGACCATGAGAAGCAAATTATCCTCTGAGGATGAACACATTGGGAAAGGGGCTATTGCGTCATTCTGTACTGACTTTGTTGATGGGTGGCGTTTTGTTCTTACCAGTAGACTCATGCTGATTTTTATAATCACCACAGCATTGGTGAATTTCGGGATGAACAGCGCGCAATACAGCATAGAACTGTCCTTGGTTGGCAAGGGGATCAATCCGGTGCTGCTCGGCTTAGTGGGACCTGCAACTTGCGTTGGATTGCTTGCCGGATCGTTCTTCTCGGGGCATTATGGAGACAGAATGCCAGCAGGCTTATGCATATGCGCTACCGGAATCATTTCGGCTGTCGCATATATCCCGCTATGTTTCACGGATTCTTATTATGCGATTGTACTTTGCTCGATGATAATTGGACTCCCTTTCCCCTTGTATAACGCGATGATTATGGGTTTTGTGTTCTCTAAGACTCCTGATGAGTTACAAGGAAGGGTTAAATCAGTGATGTCTGTGGGAGTCCAACTGTTGTCCATGTTCAGCGGCTCTGCAGCTGGGTATGCAGTTACGCATTTGGGCTTCATTGCTACGATTAGGTTGTTTGTCATGGTTCTTTTCGTTGCGGCGGTGATTGTACTTGCTTCGAAGCGGGTTCGTCGTATTCCTGTGAGTTCCTCATGGGCCGAAATCGATCTTCATGCCTAAACGTTTGTGTTGTCTTGCCTGAAATCTCCATATACGTCAGGTTGATGCTCTCCTTTCATGGGATATCCGCGTATTTGTTCGGCCATTCCGGTTATGGTGATGCTGTGCTTGCCCCGTGACGCGCATGGCTGTCGATATGTTCGGTGTCGGGCATCAGAGCTCAGTGATACGCGAGAACATGAGGAAAGGGATTACGTGGTTTCCAAAGACATCTGGGTGCTCATGGCGATGGGCATCTACTTCGTGGCCATGCTGACCATCGGCTTCGTCTACTCCAGGAGGTCCAACTCCTCCACCAAACAGTACTTCGCGGGCGGCCGCGGCGTCGGACCATGGTTGACGGCATTGAGCGCGGAAGCCTCTGACATGAGCGGCTGGCTGCTCATGGGCCTGCCCGGTGTCGCCTACTTCACCGGCGCGGCCGACCCGATGTGGACCGCGATCGGACTGGCGCTCGGCACGTACCTCAACTGGAAACTCGTCGCGCGCCGGCTGCGCCGCTATTCGGTGGTTGCCGGTGACGCGATCACCATTCCGGATTTCTTCTCGAAACGCTTCCATGACGATCGCAATATCGTCTCCACCATCGCGGCGCTCATCATCCTCGTATTCTTCTGCGTGTACGTGGGCAGCTGCTTCGTGACCGTCGGCAAACTGTTCGCCACGCTGTTCGGCTGGGACTACCACCTGACCATGGTGATCGGCGCGGCCATCGTGTTCGCCTACACCATCATCGGCGGCTACCTGTCCGTGGTCGTGACCGACTTCATCCAGGGTCTGCTCATGTTCTTCGCGCTGGCGGTGGTGTTCGTAGGCTCCGTGGCATCCGCCGGCGGCATCGACCACACCGTCGCCTTCCTGAAGGGCATCCCGGGTTTTCTCGACGGCACGCATGTGGCCACGCCGATCCTCAACGACGCCGGCGAACAGGCCATCAAGGCCGGGCGGGCCATGTTCGGCGCGCCCGCCGACTACGGCATCATCACCATCATCTCGATGCTCGCGTGGGGTCTGGGCTATTTCGGCATGCCGCAGGTGCTTGTAAGGTTCCTGTCCATCCGCAGTTCCGAGGAAATCAGGAAGTCCCGTATCATCGCCACCACATGGTGCGTGATTTCGCTGGCGTGCGGCGTGTGCATCGGGCTGGTCGGGCGTGCCATGATGCCGACGCAGTTCGTCACGCAATCCGCGGCGGAGAACATCTTCATCGTGGTGTCGCAGGCTCTGCTGCCGAGCTTCATGTGTGGCATCGTGGTGTCGGGCATTTTCGCCGCGTCCATGAGTTCGTCATCGTCATACCTGATTATCGGCGCTTCCGCGGTCGGCGAGAATATTTTCCGCGGATTGCTGCATCGCAAGGCCACCGACCGTCAGGTGATGATGGTGGCGCGCATCACGCTGCTGGTCATGTTCATTTTCGGCATTGTGGTTGCGTTCGACCAGAATTCGTCGATTTTCCAGGTGGTCTCATATGCGTGGGCCGGTCTTGGCGCCTCCTTCGGCCCGCTGATGCTCGCCTCGCTGTATTGGCGCCGCACCAACAAGTACGGTGCGGTCACGGGCATGCTGTCCGGCACGGCGGCTGTGCTCGTCTGGCACAACTTCGTCAAACCGCTCGGAGGTGTCTTCGCCATCTACGAACTGTTGCCGGCGTTCCTCATCTCACTGCTGTTCATTGTGGTGGTGTCACTGCTGACTCCGGCTCCCGATACTGAAGTGCTGCACGAGTTCGATCATTATCTTGATGATCCCGATGACCGCAAGGTGGATGACGATTTGGTCGCAGCGGAAATCGCTTCCGGCGAAAAGCGCGCGCAAATCTAATCAAACATAATGTGGCACATGCCACTCAGACGCGACAAAGGCCGGATTGCACAATACGCAATCCGGCCTTTGTTGATGCTGAATTCTCATTGCCGTTGCAAGACCTCACTATACGTGAATAGTGACTTTACACACTATTCACGTATACTTATAAAGTATGAAGCAAAGTGAGGCAGTCAAAGTATTGAACCAGTGGGATCTGCATGGCAAATATGTGTATCTCAAACGAGATTTGCGTAAACTGTTCCGCGACGAACCCAAGGAAACGTTCGATGATTCGTTGTCTCGATTGGTCAAGTCGGAAATCCTCGTACGAGCGGCGCGCGGCGTGTATGTGTACGGGCTGACCCGCAATTTCAGTGATGCCACCATTGATCTGATTGCACGTAATCTTCGACGCGGATACGCTACTTACGAGTCTTTGGAAAGTATGCTCAGCGCTTATGGCGTGATCAGTCAGATTCCAGTGGATCGGCGTACTTACATGACCACAGGTCGTTCTGGCGAATATCAGACTCCGTACGGTGCGATCGAGTTTACGCATACGGCACGGCCAATTACGCAGACCATTCCCGAACTGTTGCACCCTGAAGGGCGTGGCGTTCCGCTGGCGTCGAAGCAGCTCGCGCTTCGTGATCTCAAAGCCACCCGCCGTAATCTTGATCTTGTGGATTATGAGCTAATGGAGGAAACCTATGAGTGACATTGACGAGTTGCACCAGTATGCGATTCGCCTCGCGCAGGAGCAGAATAGTTCCGGCATGGTCATGACCATTGAGAAGGAGCTTCTGCATTACGAAATCCTCAATGCGATGGACGAAGGTGGATTACTTGACCGTCTCGTATTCCAGGGCGGCACGAGCCTCCGCCTGTGCTATGGCGCAGAACGCTACAGCGAGGATCTCGATTTTTCTGGCGGTCGTGACTTCGACAGAAAAGGATTGGACACGCTTAAGGATTGCGTTGAGCATGCGGTGGGCGATCGCTATCACGTCTCCATCAATGTGAAGGAACCTCGTCAGGCGGAATCTCTGGTCAGTGCGTGGACTGTCATTGTGGACACGACGCCCCAGTACAAGGACGTTCCGCGGCAGCGTATCAAAATCGAGGTTGCGTCAATCGATGCGCACGATCCGGTCATTCGCCCTCTGAAGGTAAATTATGAGGGGTTGGGTGACTATGCCGATATCATGCTGGTCGTGGAAAGTAAAGAGGAGATTCTTGCGGATAAGATCGAATCTTTCGTTTGCTCGGACCATGTGAGATACCGAGATTTATGGGATCTCGCGTGGCTGTCCAAGCAGCCGGGTGTTCAGCAGAACAAAGTTCAGGACCTCAGAAAACAGAAGGCTTCGGACTATGGCGAGATAAACAAATACATGGAACGTTATCCACTTGTGCAGGAGAAGATCGCGAATGCATTCGATTCGGATAAATTCGTTCGGGAGATGAGTCGTTTTTTGCCTGCATCGCGGGTTAACCGTACTGTTGCTAAGCCGTTGTGGCTTCTCGGTACAAAGCAGCAGCTTGCCGACTTGTTTGTCGCATACGCTCCTGATCTTGCTTGATGAGTTTTTAAAGGCCGGATTGCACAATACGCAATTCGGCCTTTGCTGATGCTGAAACGCTGTTTAAAGCGTGATTATGGCGTTTCTGGAGCTTTAGTAGCGCATGCCCATGGCGTCGCGCACCTGGTCAAGCGTCTCGTTGGCGATGGCGTTGGCCTTCCTGTTGCCTTCGGCGAGCACGTCGCGCACGTAATCCATGTCCTTGGCCAGCTCGGCGCGGCGCTCGCGGTGCGGGGCCAGGAACTCGTTGACTGATTCGATGACGTATGCCTTGAGTGCGCCGGCGCCGGAATCACCGATCTCCTCGGCGATGTCCTTCGGGTCGCGGCCGGTCACCAGACCGGCGGTGGTCAGCAGGGCGGAGACCTGCGGGCGGGCAACCGGGTCGAAGGTGATGCGGCGCTCGGAATCGGTCGGGCTCTTCTTGATAAGCTTGGCGGTCTCCTCGGCGGTGGCGCCCAGCATGATGGAGTTGCCGTACGACTTGCTCATCTTGCGGCCGTCGAGACCCGGAATCTCCGGTGCCTCAGACAGAATGGCGGCCGGCTCCGGGAACACTGGGTTCTTCTTGGCGTAACGCTCGTTGAAACGGCGGGCGATGGTGCGCGTGATTTCCACGTGCGGCAGGTTGTCCTTACCGATTGGCACGACGTTGGCCTTGCAGAAGAGGATGTCGCACGCCTGATGCACCGGGTAGGTGAGCAGCAGACCGGTCAGCGCGTGGCCGGACGCCTCCATCTCGGACTTCACGGTCGGGTTGCGGTGCAGCTCAGCCTCGGTGACCAGGGACAGGAACGGCAGCAGCAGCTGGTTCTCGGCCGGCACGGCGGAGTGGGTGAACATCATGGTCTTGTTCGGATCGATGCCGGCGGCCATGTAGTCGAGCACCAGGTTCAGTACGTTGTCTTGGATGTGCTCGGTGGTGTCGCGGTCGGTGATCACCTGGTAGTCGGCGATGATGATGTTCGTGTTGACGCCGCGCTCCTGCATGGCGACACGCTCACGGATCGAGCCGAAGTAGTGGCCGAGGTGCAGCCGGCCGGTCGGACGGTCGCCGGTCAACATGGTGAAGGACGACGGCTTGGCCTCCAGCTTGGCGAGCGTTTCGTCCGAACGCTTTTTGGCCGCGAGGAAGCTCGCGCTTATCTCATTGCCTGCCGCTGTCAGTTGCTGCTCGTCGGTCATGCGAAAATCCTTTAAATAGGGCTCAGATAAACGCTTTTTATGGTAAAAGTGTGAGCCGACAACGAACAAGCCACTATTAGTGGTACTCTCTATTGTTGATGAATCGAACAGCACAGTAATCGCAGGGGGTCAGATGGGCCGCGGACGTCAAAAAGCAAAACAGCAGAAAATTGCCCGAAAGCTCAAGTACCTGACCACCGATACCGATTACGATGAGCTGGCAAAAGAGCTGAGCGAGCAGGAGCCGGGAACGGGCTCTCCTGACCCGTTCGCCGATATTGATGATCAGTATGCGGACAAGGATGTGGATTCTGCTGCTGACGCCGACGCCGCCAAGGTCTCGCCCGCCGCGCAGGAGGACGACCTCGACGAGTACGCCAAGTGGGCAGCCGAAGCCGCCGCAAAGGCGACCAGCGGCGAGTTCCCGGCCTCCGCGCCGGCTGCGCCCAAGCCGAAGCCGGCCCCGCGCAAGCCGATTCCGATGCCCATGCCCTCAGCGCTGAAGCCGAAGAAGAGCTGAACGCACGTAGGCATATGTCGGATATCAGCGGGCGGGATGGATCGAAGCCCACCATGCTCATCATGGACAACGACCGCATGGCCTTGATGGCATTACAGTCGATTCTGGCGAAGGCACTGCCAGACTTCGAATTGTTGCCGCCGGTGAGCGAAGGCAGCAAAGCCATTCAGCTGTGCACGGCCACCAAACGCCCGCCTGCTGTGCTATTGGCCGATATCGCGATGAACGACATCAACGGCCCGGATGTGGTGCGCACGATTCGCAAGGAGAACTCGACCACGGCGATACTGACCATCACCGCCTCGATTGTGGGCCGGCATGCCCAGGAGATGGCTCGGGCCGGCGCACAGGGCATCATGAGCAAGAACGATGATGTGCGGTTGCAGGCCGTGGCGATTCGTCAGGTACAGGCCGGCAAAACGTGGGGCGATGGTGGCGACGTGCGGTTCGAGACCGCGGCCGTTGCGTCCGCGCGCATCAAGGCCGAGAAGGACAACCGGCTGAGCGCGCGTGAGATGGAGGTTGCGGAACTGTGGTCCCGAGGCCGGACCATGCCGCAGATCGCCACCGAACTGTCCATCACCGAAACCACCGTGCGCACGCATTTGATGCGTGCGGCCGACAAGCTCGGCGCCGGCAATCTCAAGGAACTTATCGGCGCATGGATTCGCATGAACCTGCACTGATGAAGGCGCCGATGGGTGTGTGGGGACACGGTAGAAGAAGCGCAAGGCGCATAAGGGGAGCGGCCCGGTGAAACGTCCGATTATCATTTCGCGGCATTCGTCGTATTCGTATAGTCACGCCGACGGCAAGAAGCATCATCAGATTGATATTGATATAGAACTCAAGCATCCGCTGGCGATGTTCGGCCCGATCGGTGTGCTTGCGGTGGCAGCCATCGTCTATGCGGTGACCGGGTCGTGGCTGGTCACGGCGTCGGCGGCGCTGACGGCAAGCGTGCTGCTGGTATTACTGGGCATTGCATTGCACTGGCGCAAGCGCATGGTGGCTCAGGAGAGTGAAAATGAGCAGATGGAATCGGCGCTGGCCGATCTGCGCCACGGCAACCAGCTCGCGATCGAACTGCACGACACTCTGTCCAACGATCTGACGTATATCTCGACCATCGCCCGGAATAATCTGGCCGCGCCAGCCGGCATCGATGGTGGCGACTGGCAGCGCGTGCTGGATCGCAGCCAACGTGCCTTTGCGGAAGTGCATGGCATCATCGATTTTCTGACCGAGCAGAGCGGAATGGACGCCGGCTTCCGGGACGAGTCCTTGCCGGTCGGTGGCGCCGGGACATCTGAGGTGGCGACTGCAGAATCAGGGCAGGCTGATTCGCCGACGAAAGAATCCGCCCTGGCTCGTGACCCGGTAGGCGCCGGGAGCTGTCCAGCGATTGCGAATGAGGTGGTTGACAATGCCGTGTCCGAGAACGCCGGTGGCGATGACCGTACGCAATCCACAGCGGGCATGCCGCAATCCTTCGTCACGCGTGTGAAGGCGCAGATCACCGATACCGAGGAGTTTCTGGAGGCGCAGGGCTATCGGGGGACGGCCGCGGTCAACGGCATCGCCATGGTCGTGGACCCCGAGGCGGCGGCCGAGGCGCTGTCGCTGATGACGGAGATCGGCACGAATATCCGCCGCCATGCACCGGCGGGAGATGATTCCTATCTGCTGTTCGTCACCCTGTCTCCCGAATGGATTGAGATTCGCGAGACCAACGATATCCGTGACGATGCCGACGCGCAGAGTGGCCTGTCCGCGCAGGAGCGGTCGGGGCGTGGGCTGGCCATGCATCGCACCCGTGTGCAGGAGCTGGGCGGCGAACTGACCGCCCGTTCGGATGATGGCACGTGGATGATCTACGTGCGCATTCCATGCGTGCGGGGCTGATTGTCGCATGTCCTCACAAATGAGGACGACTACCAAGTCTAAGTCCTCGTATCTGAGGACTTTCGTCGTCCGATTCTGTCGATTGCCATCTATGGTGGTGGATGTCCGTAAGGACAAGTCTAGGAGGCAAATATGCAAATTGGAACAGATCCAATGATTAGTACGGGAGTCATTGACATTCACATCCATATTAAGTGGTGATGTTTCATTATGTCGACGTGGATACGATAGTTGGAATCTGTCGTATCCACGCTATTATTCTTTGTCAAATTTGCGATAAAGTAAGGGGCGCTAGATGGGACGAAATATGAATAAAGATTTATGGCGGGGAACTGATTACGGATGGTGGCTGGCTGCGGACACGTCCGGTGCGGTCGGTGCCAGTCTGATCGCGTTCGCGGTGCCGCTGATGATGCTCGCCACGACAGGATCCTCTGCCGCCGCCACCACGACGGAAAGCATCTGCGTGGTGGTGCAGACGGTGCTGGGCCTTGCCGGCGGCGTGATTCAGGACCGGTATGATCGCCGTACGCTCATGCTGATCTGGGGTGCGTCCGGTGTGGTGCTCTCGGCGGTGGCGGCGGCAGCGGTGATGCTGTTCGGCAATGCGCCGAAGACGAGCGGCCATGGGGTTAACGGGGCAAACGCTCCGGCATTCGGCGGACCGTATGCCCACGTGCTTCCGATCGCGCTGCTGTGTATCGTCGTGCTGTTTTCGGTGCGCGATGGGCTGTTGGAGAATACGTCGAATGCCATGCTGCGTGGCGTGGTGCCGGATGAGCAGCTGCCGCACGCGATGGCGTTGAATGATGCTCGTGATTCGACGGTCACGTTGGTGGGTGGTCCGTTGGGCGGTCTGCTGATGACCGTGGGACATGCGGTGCCGTTCCTGACCAGCGCGGTGCTGAGCGTGCTGGGCATGGTGTCCGCATGGCGTATCCGCCGCTATTGGAAACGTGCGACTGTGATCGATAGCGGCCGTCCGGGCAATGTTGATACCGGTTCGGAGGTCGGGGCCGTCTCGGACGCCGATGATGCCGATGACTCCGCCCCACGCTGGCGCGACGCACTGGACGGCATGATCTGGCTGCTGCGCGACCGGTTCCAACGCCATCTCATCATCGCAGCGGCCATGGTGACCGGTGCCAGCAATGCCTTCCTACTGCTGACCGCGCTGGACATCTCCCAAGGTGGCAGCCAGCTGATATCCGCCGGATTCATCAACGCCGCCTCCGCCGTTGGCATGTTGCTGGGCGCACTGATGGCCTCGCAACTGGTCAACCGTGTGCCCGGCGGCGTACTGGTGGGCGTGATGTTCGTCTTGCTGGCTGTAGGATTCACCGGTGCCGCGTTGGTGCCCTCCATGGTTGGCAAGGCCATATTTGTGGCCTGCTCGGTACTGGCATTGCCCGCGGGCAACGCGGTGCTTGGAGGCCTCAGCAATACCTTGGTGGGCAAGGACAAGCTCGGCCGCGTTGGAGCGGGCAGCATGGTGTTGCAGTACGGTGCCTATGGCGTGGCCGTGGCACTCGCCGGCTGGGGTATGCAGACCATCGGCTACGGGCCGACCTGCCTGATTCTGGCCGCCGTGCTGGTGGCCGCCGCCCTCTATGCGCTGACGATGCGCAGCCTCGTCACCCTGCCCACGCCGGACCACTGGGCCGAGCATATCCAGCGCTGGGGCATCGCCCAGTTCTGATGGGCGGCCTGCGGCGGCGATTACAGCGGCAGCAGGTCGCTTAGGTCGTCGCGCTCGCCGACCGCGCTGATGTGGCCGGCGTCCTTTTCCTCCGCCCAGGTGGTGATGCCGCAGGCCAGTCGCAGCCAGACTTCCGGGTCCAGTTCGATGACGTCCGGCGGGGTCAGGTTATGCGGGTCCGATTCCGGTCCGTCCAGAATCTTGACCGCACCCCACGGCGCAACGCGCACCTCCACGCCGGGGCCGGGCGCGCGCCGCTCCAGCAGGAACAGCGAGTAGCGCACAGCCATCGCCCATACCGGGCGCGGCAGAATGGGGGAGGCGGTCAGGCGATGTGGCGTGTTGTCGGCCAGTTCCAGGGCTGCGGCACGCCATTGCACCAGTGCGTCGTGCCCTCGTTTCAAGTCTTTTTCGAGAATTACTGCCATATGCTCCATCATGGCACCGGATCCGGAAGATCTTCCGTAATGCAAACGATGGCATACGGTGTGATGCGGAACTGTGAGACATGTGATACGCTTCTCAATGAGAACGTATGCAAGAGCGCTCCGCCATCGTCGTTACGGAGAGTTCATGCTTACGTTTGTGAGACGATACCTATCGCGCGGCATAATAATTACGGGCACTTATCCCGGAAGGAAAGTCAGAATGACCGAAATCACCGCACCGAAGTCTCCCGTCACGGCGGAACAATTCGCCGACGAGATTCGTGAACAACTGAAATACACTCAAAACGTCACCGCCGAGCAGGCCACCCCTGCTGACGTGTATGTCGCCGCATCCAAGGCCGTGCGCAACCACCTCGCCGACTCCTGGTTCAAGACGCAGGCCGACACCGTCAACGGCAACACCAAGGCCGTCGGCTACCTGTCCGCCGAGTTCTTGATGGGCAAGCAGCTGGAGAACGCACTGCTGAACGCTGGCCTGACCGACCAGTTCGACAAGGCTGTGGAAGCCCTTGGCTTCAAGCCGAAGGACATCGTGGACGCCGAATACGAGCCGGGCCTCGGCAACGGTGGCCTTGGTCGTCTGGCTGCCTGCTTCATCGACTCTCTCGCCTCGCTGGGCGTGCCGGCCTTCGGCTACGGCATCCAGTACAAGTACGGCATCTTCAAGCAGAAGTTCGACGAGAACGGCAAGCAGGTTGAGACCCCGGATTACTGGCTGGCCAACGAAGAGCCGTGGGGCCACACCGACTACAATCGTGATCAGAAGGTCTCCTTCGGTGGCAAGGTCGTCGAAAACGCCGATGGCACCAAGACCTGGGAACCGGCCTGGTCCGTGCGCGCCGTGCCGGTGGACTACATGGTCCCTGGCTACAAGTCCGGCCGCGTGAACACCCTGCGCCTGTGGACCGCCAAGAGCTACGACGAGTTCGATCTGCTCGCCTTCAACCGTTCCGAGTACATGGACGCCGTGGCCCCGCAGGTCAAGGCCGAGAACATCTCCAAGATTCTCTACCCGGAAGACTCCACCAAGGTCGGTAAGGAACTGCGCCTCGAGCAGCAGTACTTCTTCGTCTCCGCATCCCTGCACGACGCCATCCGCGTCTTCTACCCGGGCCAGGACAAGCCGGACCTGACGACCTTCCCGAACAAGATCGTCTTCCAGCTCAACGACACCCACCCGGTGATCGGCATCCCCGAGCTCATGCGCATCCTCATCGATGAGTACGGCTACGACTGGGATACCGCGTGGTCCATCACCACCAAGACCTTCAACTACACCTGCCACACCCTGCTGCCGGAGGCCCTTGAGGTCTGGCCGGCCAGCCTGATCGGCGAGCTGCTGCCGCGTCACCTCGAGATCATCGAGAAGATCAACGCGCAGTTCGAGGCCGAGCTCAAGGCCAAGGGCGTTGCCGCCGACACCATCAAGGACATGGCCATCTACACTGGCGACGCCGTGCGCATGGCCTACCTGGCCACCTACGGCGGCTCCCACGTCAACGGCGTGGCCGAGCTGCACTCCCAGCTGCTGAAGGACGTCACCCTCAAGAACTTCTCCGACGTCTACCCGGACAAGTTTACCAACGTGACCAACGGCGTGACCCCGCGTCGCTTCATCAGGCTCGCTAACCCGCGCCTGTCCGACCTCATCACCGAGGGCCTGGGCACCGACAAGTGGGTCGCCGATCTGGAACTGCTCAAGGGCCTCGAGCCGCTGGCCAAGGACGATGAATTCGTCAAGAAGTTCGCCGCCGTCAAGAAGGCCAACAAGCATGCATTCGTGGGCTTCGCCAAGGACCACTACGGCATCGATATCGACGAGAACACCCTGTTCAACACCATGGTCAAGCGTCTGCACGAGTACAAGCGCCAGTCTCTGAAGATTCTCGCCGTGATCTCCAACTACGCCGACATCAAGTCCGGCAAGGTCAAGGCCGAGGACATCACTCCGCGCACCGTGTTCTTCGGTGCCAAGGCCGCTCCGGGCTACTACCTGGCCAAGATGACCATCGAGCTGATCAACAACGTTTCCCGCGTGATCAGCAGCGATCCGGCCGTCAAGGGCAAGCTCGCCGTCCACATGCTGCCGAACTACAACGTCGAGATGGCCCAGAACCTCATCCCGGCCACCGAGCTTGACGAGCAGATCTCCCAGGCCGGCAAGGAAGCTTCCGGTACCGGCAACATGAAGTTCGCTCTGAACGGCGCCCTGACCGTGGGTACGCTGGACGGCGCGAACGTCGAGATCCGTGAGCGCGTCGGCGCCGAGAACTTCTTCCTGTTCGGCATGACCGTCGACGAGGTCGAGAAGAAGTACGCCGAGGGCTACAATCCCGCCTCCTACTACGAGGCCGATCCGCGCCTGAAGCAGGCCATCGATCTGGTGGCCGACGGCACCTTCTCCAACGGCGACCGCAACGCCTACTCCCCGCTCGTGGCCGACTGGCTGACCAAGGACTGGTTCATGACCCTGGCCGACTTCTCCGCCTACATGGGCATCCAGTCCGAGATCGAGGCCCTCTACGCCGATGAGCTCGAATGGAACCGCAAGGCCCTGCTCAACGTGGCCAACTCCGGCTACTTCAGCTCCGACCGCTCCATGGAAGACTATTTGGAACGTATCTGGCACACTGCTCCTCTGGCCTGACGGCCGCCGGAGCAGCGCGCCGGCTACGTGCTGGTTTCTACCTCGCGGCTGTCGCCGCTCGGCGTCGCCTACGGGAAGCCCACCGGGCTTCCCGCTTAACGGCTCCGCATATCTGGCACACTGCTCCTCTGGCCTGACGGCCGCCGGAGCAGCGCGCCGGCTACGTGCTGGTTTCTACCTCGCGGCTGTCGCCGCTCGGCGTCGCCTACGGGAAGCCCACCGGGCTTCCCGCTTAACGGCTCCGCATATCTGGCACACTGCTCCTCTGGCCGACTGAGTCGGTGGGGCGGCTCCCCTCGGAGAGGGGAGCCAGAACATAAGAAGCCCCGCAACCGACATCCATCGGTTGCGGGGCTTCTTGCGTTGAAAGACCGCCCTATCAGGCTTCGGCCGGGGCGGCTTCCGCCTCGCCATCGGCCTCATTCTCGGCCTTGTTCAGACCCAGGTCGACCGGCGAGGAGCTGTTCTCCCACGGCTCCTCCCACGGATCGTAATCTGGGTTCTGCTGCTTGTAGATGTACAAACCAACAAGCGCGGCGAGCAATCCGCCGAACAGCAGCGCGAAGAACTTCCAACCGTTAGAAGACTTGTTCTCCATGACGGCTCCTTTCCCTAGGGATCGTCTGGTCGGTATGCCCATTCAGACCGACTCTGCTCCCTATTCTAGGCCGCTGTTTGTGACGATTGGGTGGAATGACATTCGTGGGCGATTCATCCACGCCCGTCTGCCCTCGGCCGGCTCAGCATCTTCGCGGCGCGTGAAACGCATCCGAGACCTTCGATACAGTGGATTGCATGCATATTCCTACACAACGGGAGATTCGATACCAGTGGGAGCGCGGTGGTCCGGTGATGACCTGGGCGCTGATTGGTGCGTGCGTGGCAGTGTGGCTACTGGAGGTATTGCTGGGATTTATTGCCCCGGGCCTGAGGGCTTGGTTGATGTACCTCGGCATGGCGGCTCCGGTCAGACTGGTGGCTGAGCCGTGGACGCTCATCACCTCGATGTTCCTGCATGCGCCGAACTCGCTATTGCATATCCTGTTCAACATGATCGCCCTGTATTCCGTGGGCCCAGTGCTGGAACGAATGATCGGCCACTGGCGGTTCTTGGGACTGTATGTGATTTCCGGCCTTGGCGGCTCTCTGGGACTTATGGTGTGGGCTGCGGTGGCTCCGGGAGGCATCGGCTGGCAGATGGCAGCTTATGGGGCTTCTGGAGCCTTATTTGGCCTGTTTGCATCATTGCTGGTGGTATATCGCCGTATCGGCGCCGATATCCGCTCCATGTTGATCTGGATGGCGGTGAACTTCGCCTTGCCGTTCGTGGTCGGTGGCGTGGCGTGGCAGGCGCATGTCGGCGGCTTTGTAGTGGGTGGAATACTCACATGGCTGCTGGTGGGTGGTGTGCCGGCGTGGCGCGGTAAAAGCCTGAAATGGCGCATGCAAGTGTACGGCTGGGTCATGGTGGTGCTGGTCATTGCGTTGATTCTGTTGTGCAATATGGCCAATCCTTATGGGTGGATGAGTTTCGGCTCCCTGCACTGATATGGCTTGATATGGCTGTAAAAAACGATTGATGCCGGGTATTGCGGAACATGCAGTGCCCGGCATCAGTGTATGTGCGGAAAGCGGCGATGTGGATATTGGCGATGTGGATATCGTCGTTCGGTGAGTGGGTGTGTGCCGTATGAAGATATCCACAGTAATGAGATGCGCGTAATGACGAGTTATCCACGATAACGAGTTATCCACAATGGTGACTTGTGCACAAGTGTGTAGAAAAGTGCATAAGACTGTGGATAACTTATGTGGATAAGTTAGGAATACCGCGGTATTACTGGGTTTGTTGCAGTGGATAACTCGGGTGTATAACTGTTCCCTCGCTGTGGCGATGTATGCCAAGCCAAAGTTATGCACGAGATATACACCGAGAAACGCCGCTTATCCACCACTTATCCACATGGTTTTCCACATTCGGTGGAAAACTACATGGGTGTAATTCATCCACAGGCTGTGGATAACGTAGTGGATAAGTCGTGGATAAGTGGTGGATAGCTGTGGATGAACAGGCTAAGGCACGAAAAAGGCCGGCCTCCGCATACGGGAGGTCGGCCTTTCGTATAAGAACTAAGAACAACCTAACGATAGAAAAACGATCTACCGATAGATAAGCGCAACGAGTCGGAACTCAGCGCCATCCCATCGTCATCAGGAATCCGATCATGATCAGGGCGAAGCCGATGCCCAGGTTCCACGCGCCGATGTTCGGAATCGGCCAGGAGCCAGACGGGGAGAGGTAGTACACCACGCACCAAATCAGGCCGATGATCATAAACGCGCAGAACAGCGGCACGAACCAACGCGGGTTCGACTTGGTGCCCTTAATGGTTTCTTCAACACGCTTGGTGTTCTCCGCCTGACGGTTCATCATGCGCTGCATCTGCGGGGTCAGCGTGGCCTTATCGGCAGTGGCGTTGAGCACGGCCTGCACCTGCTCCATATTCACGCCGTAAGCCGCGTCTTCCTCGGCAGAAGCGTTCTCTGCGTTCTGCTCGGTGTCTTTGTTGGCGGTCTCGGCAGCAGCGGTGCTGGATGAGGTCTCGCTCTGCCAGTCCTTCTGGTTGTTCGAGTCGGTCTCGTGCAGCTCTTCGTCAGCCATCAGCATAGTCTCCATTCAATAGGCTAAAAGTCATAATAGTGGCTACACTCGAAAGCGGCGACCAGAGTCGGCAAGAAGACAGGAAATTCATGGCCAGACATGTAGGTAAGCACGGCGCACGGCACTCCCTATGGGGCGGTGTCGCAGTATTCGTCGTCGTTGCCTTGACCGGTTTTCTGCTGAGCACCAACGTGAGGGTCAACCGCACGGCCGACGTCACCAGTGATACGGCCGATCTGGTGGAGCAAGGCGTGGACGAGGCCAACCAGCTGCAGCAGGACGTCAGCGATCTGACCGAACAGGTCGCCAATCTTACGGACGCGCTCAAGGCCGATGGCACCGACGGTACTGACAGCACGCAGAACCAAGGCAAGGACTCCAGCAATGTGGATTCCAGCCTGATGCTGCCCGCGCTCAACGGCAGCGGCGTGACGGTGACCCTGGACGACTCCCCGTTGTGGGAGAACGCCGTCAACAACAATGGCACGACCGCCAATATCAACGATTACGTGATCCACCAGCAGGATGTCGAATCGGTGGTGAATGCCTTGTGGGCCGGCGGTGCCGATGCGCTGATGATTATGGATCAGCGGGTGCTGTTCAATTCGGCGGTCATCTGTTCTGGCAACGTGCTGTCGTTGCACGGTAAGAAATACTCGCCGCCGTTCACCATTTCCGCTATTGGCGACCCGCAAAGACTTCGCGCAGCGTTGAACGACTCCGAAGCCATTACCATTCTTAAGCAATATGTGACCGCGTTTGGCATTGGCTACAAGGTGGAGAATGCCGAGGACCTTCAGTTCCCCGCTACCGCCGCCTTGCTTCAGCAGTTGAAATATGCCACGGTCGATACATCAAAGACCACAGATGAGGAGCAGACTCAGCAATGAGACACGGCAGGCACGACAGCTGCGCACCGGCGCCCATTGATCTCGCGTCCGTGTCGGACGTGCAGCCCTTCCCCGAGGACGATGCCACACGAATGGTGGCAGACCCGGCCAATGCCAGTAGGGCAAGGTCCCGTCGTACCGCAGTACGCGGCGCGTCTTCGCCCCAGCGGAGCCTGGTCTGGCAAGCACTCGGCATCTGCGCCGAACTGCTGATTACCGCTGCCGTGATTTGCGCCCTGTACATCGGCTGGCAGATGTGGTGGACCGGTGTCGAGGCGGAGCGAGCCCAGAACGAAACCATCCAGTCCGTCGACTGGAGCGACCCCAGCAACAACGGGGGAACGGTCACCATCGCCAAAGCCCAGGAGGGCGATGCGCCGGTACAGCCGAAAGACGCGAAATATGGCGACTTGATTGCGCAGATCTACATTCCGCGCTTCGGCTCCCAATGGCACCGCAACATCGTGGAAGGCACCACGCTCGAGCAGCTCAATCGCCACGGTCTGGGCCATTACGACACCACCCAGATGCCGGGGCAGGTCGGCAACTTCGCCGTCGCCGGCCACCGCAACGGCTACGGGCAGCCGTTGGGCGATGTGGACAAGTTGCAGGAAGGCGATCCCATCATCGTTCGTACCAAGGATTACTGGTACGTCTACCACTACACCCGGTACGAGATTGTGCTGCCCACGGACATGTATGTGATCGCCCCCAATCCGGAAGACTCCACTGCCAATCCCACCAAACGCATGATCACACTGACCACCTGTGAGCCGAAATACTCCACCCCCACCCATCGATGGATCAGCTATGGTGAGTTGGCGTACTGGGCCAAAGTGTCTGATGGCGTGCCCAAAGAGCTGGCTACTACTGATTCGTCCGGTGCAGTGAAGTTCTCCACCACCGAAACCCCCTCGATCGCTTCCCGCATTGGCTCGCTGGACAAGGTGGTATTCGGCGCGCTGGTAGTGTGGCTGGTTCTGTTCATCGCCGCTGCGGTGGCATGGCGCTGGCCGGTGCTGCGCGAGATTCGCGCGGGTGAGCGTCGCCGCCCGGATGCCAGCATCTATGGCGGACTGTTGCGTCTGCAGCCCGGCGTGGCACCGATTCGATGGCTGCTGCTGGCTCTGCTGTTGTTCGCAGCCGCCGCGGCGCTGTTCCAGTGGGGATTCCCTTGGGCCGCCGCCAATATCCCATTCCTACAGCAGATGTCGAACTTCGTGGCAGTGAGCTGACGGCAGCCTAGTACTATGTCTTGCAGTACACGTCCCTCAAGGAGAGCCCTATGACCGATTCCGCGCATATTTTGGTGGTGGATAACTACGATTCCTTCGTCTACACGATCGTAGGCTATCTGCAAACCCTTGGCGCCACTGTTGATGTGGTGCGTAACGACGCCATCGACCCAGCCGCGCCGGGTGTACTGGACGGTTACGATGGCGTGCTGATTTCTCCCGGCCCGGGCGCTCCGGCCGAATCCGGTGCCAGTGAGGATATGATTCGCCTGTGCGCGGCCAGCGGTGTGCCGATGTTTGGTGTGTGCCTGGGCTTGCAGGCGCTCGCCGAGGTGTATGGCTGCACTGTGGGCCATGCGCCCACCATCATGCATGGCAAGACCAGCTTGGTGGAACATATCGATGACGAGATTTTCGAGGGCGTGGCCAACCCCATGACCGCCACCCGCTACCATTCGTTGGCCGTCGAGCCCGATTCGGTGCCGGATACACTGGTGGTCACCGCGTGGACGCAGGATGACCACACCATTCAGGGCATCAAGGTCAAGGACAAGCCGATGTATGCCGTCCAGTTCCATCCCGAGTCGGTGATGACCCAGGACGGCTACCGTCTATTGGCCAACTGGCTGAGCGTGTGCGGCCAAGGCAACGCCGTGGCCAAGTCGGCCGGCCTTCAGCCCAAGGTCACGAAGTAGCAGTCGTCTACTTGTCGCCGCCTGGGCCGGTGCTACCGCCAGCGTTGCTTCCTGTGTTGCCGTTGCCGTTGTTGTCGCCTGTGGCGGCGGCCTTCGTGGTGATGGTGACGGTCGAGCCCACGTCGACCTGGGCGCCGGCACCGGGATCGATGCCGACCACCACGGCGGTGGGGTCGGCCGGACCGTTGGCCTGGGCCTTGAGGCCGACGGCCTTCAGCATGAGTTCGGCGGTGGCATATTTAGTGCCTGCGGCGATATTCGGTACAGCGACCTTCTCCTTGCCCGTGGACACCCAAATGGTGATGGACCCGCCCTGTGCGATAGAAGAGCCCGAATCAGGGCTTACACGGGTAATCAGACCGGCCTCCACCGTATCGGAGCTCTCCTGCTCCACAGTGAAGCTGAACCTGCCCTCATACTGCTGTAGCACGCTGTCCTTCGACTGACCGACCAAATTGCTCGGTACGGTGGTCATGCCGGAAGAAACATATATGGTGATGGTGGTGCCCTTGGGAACCGACTGGCCGGCGGCAGGATCGGTTTTCGTCACCATATCCTTGGCGATGTCGGCGCTGTCTTCGGTTCTGACGGTGGCATTCACCTTGAATCCGGCGCTTTCCAGAATGCTGCGCGCCTCTTCCTGGCTGCGTTCCTTGACATCCGGAACCTGAGTGGACTGCGGGCCTGCGGAGAACCATACCTTCACGGCAGATCCCTTGGCCACCTTGGCGCCGGCCTCCGGGCTCATCTTGGTGCAGGTGCCCTCCGGCTCGGTGGAGTCGGTGTCTTGCTTTTCGGTCATCTTCAAGCCCAATGTCTCAAGCTTGAGCTTGATGTTGTCCTTGGAGGTGGAAGCGTTGCACACCTCGGGTATGGTGACCTTGTCTTCGGCGGACTTGTTGGGCGCGCCGCTCATGGCGAACACGATGCCCGCAATGACAAGCACCGCGACAATAGCCGCGATCACCGAACCGATAATGATCTTCTTGCGCTTCTTGGCCTTGGCCGCCGCCGCACGCTGCTGCGCACGGGACTGCAACGCCGCTGAGTTGGCACCATTGGCCGGTGGAATCTGCTCGAACTGACCGGTCACCGGGTTGAATGCCTGGGTGGGCTGCTGCTGCGGTTCCACCGGCGTGGTGGGCAAATCACGTTCGGCTTCCTTGCGGGCCTTCATATTCGACAGGTCCGTCAATGGGTTGAACGCGGCCGCCACCGGCACGCCGCCGTTCATGTAGGTCAGGATGTCGGTCTTGAACTCGGAGGCCGTGGCATAGCGATTCTGGCGGTCCTTGGCCATGGCCTTGGCGCAGATCGAATCCCACATCTTCGGCAGCCCCGGCACCACGGCGGATGGCGGCGTGGCGACTTCGGAAACATGCTGGTAGGCGATGGCCACGGCGGAATCGCCGGTAAACGGCGGGCGGCCGGTGAGCATCTCGTAGAGCACGCAGCCAGCGGAATACAGGTCGGAACGCATGTCGACGGTCTCGCCGCGCGCCTGCTCGGGAGAAAGGTACTGTGCGGTGCCCACCACGCCCTGCGACTGGGTCATGGTGGCTGCGGAATCGTCCAGAGCGCGGGCGATGCCGAAGTCCATGACCTTGACCACGCCCTGCTCGGAAATCATGATGTTGCCGGGCTTGATATCGCGGTGGATAATGCCCATGCGATGCGAATAGTCGAGCGCGTTAAGCACGCCCAACAGCACCTGTTCGCAGTCGCGCTGGCTGAGTGCGCCGTTGACCTTGATGATGTCGCGCAGGGTTTGGCCCTTGACGTATTCCATGACGATGTACGGCAGACGCTCGGTATCGCCGCTTTCGGAAGAAACCAGTTCTTCGCCCGAATCGTAGATGTTCACGATGTTCGGGTTGTTCATCTGGGCCACGGCGTGTGCTTCCCGGCGGAAACGGGCCAGGAAGATGTCGTCGTTGGCCAGATCGGCGCGCATGATTTTCACGGCCACGGTACGGCCCAGACGGGTGTCAAGGGCCACGTGGACCTCGGCCATGCCGCCACGACCGATGAGCTGGCCAAGCTGGTAGCGTCCGCCGGCCAATGCGGTGGGCATACTGGTGCTCATTGCTTATTCCCTCCCAATCTTGAGGCCGGGGCCTCCAAAACAATGCGTGGCGTGCTGGTCACTCGGCGCGGCAGTCGATTGCCGGACGTGACCATGGCGGTGTCGGCCATTTCGGTCTGCTGATCCAGCAGACGGCGTTCGATGCGTGCCAGCGTGCGGGACACCACCAGCGCGTCATTCGGGCGATCCAACGGGTCCTTGGCCAGCATTGACATGACAAATTCGCGTAACTGGACGTCCACCGAGTCCGGCAGTGGAGGCACGGGATTGTTCACGTGCGCTGCGGCGATATCGACCGGAGTGGTGCCGGTGAACGGACGCTGCCCGGCAAGGCCCTCGTACGCCACCACGCCCAGTGAATAGATGTCCGATTGCGGCGTGGCCTGCTGGCCCTGCGCCTGCTCGGGGGAGATGTATTGTGCGGTGCCCACCACCATGCCGTCCTGGGTGATCTGGCCTTGGCCGGTGGAGTAGCTCACGCCGAAATCGGTGATCTTCACTTCGCCGGTGTCGGAGACCATGATGTTGGCCGGCTTGACGTCACGATGAATCACGCCGTGCGAGTGGGCCACGAATAGGCCTCGCGCGGTCTGAATCAGAATGGGCAGCAGTTCGATGGGATTCATCGCGCCCTTGCTGTGGAACAGATCCGCCAACGATTTCGAGGGGACGTATTCCATAATCAGAAAGCCGATGCCGTCATGCTCGTAGTATTCGAACAACGCAGCGATATTCGGGTGCGCCAGATTGGCGGAATTATGGGCTTCGGCACGCAGGCGGCGCAGCTTGGCCTCGGCGTTGGTCACGTCCGAGCGCAGCGCCTTGATGGCCACTTCACGGCCGAGCTGAATATCGTAGCCTTTCCAGACCTCGCCCATACCGCCTTGCGCAAGACGCGAATCAAGACGATATCGGCGGTGAATAAGCTGTCCTTCGATAAGTTTCACTGCTGCAAAGCCTCCTGCATCATCGCGCGCATGATCGGGCCAGCGGCGAGCGAACCGTATACATCTGTGTTATGCACCAACACCGCGACGGCGATCTGCGGATCGTCCGCCGGCGCGAAACCGATCACCCAGCCGTCGATGGCAGAGTTGTCGGTACCGATTTGTGCGGTACCGGTTTTGGCCGCCACCTTGATGCCGTCGATGGCCAGCTGCGGATTGGCCTCGGTCACCACGCTTTCCATCATCGTGGTGAGCTTGTCTGCGGAATCCTTGTTGAACGCATTGGCCATGGTTTGCGGTTTGGTCTGCGAAAGTACGGTGAGATCGGCGGCGCGCACACGATCGACCAGCGTGGGCTGCATCAGTTTGCCATTGTTGGCGATTGCCTGCGCGACCATCGCCATCTGCAACGGCGTGGCCGTGGTGTCGCCTTGGCCGATGGATGCCAGCGCAAGCTTGTCGTCGGTCGGATCAGAGGGGAATGTGGACGCGGTGGCCGTCATCGGGGTGCCCGTGGATTCGGTGCCGTCAATGGTGATGGTGCTGCCAAACCCGAGCTTGGTGGCCATGTCCGAAACCTTGCTCGCGCCGAGTTTCACGCCAAGCTGGGCGAACGCGGTGTTGGACGACCACGCGACGGCCTCTTGCAGGGAGATCTGCCCGTTGACGCCGTCGGCCTGATGCTCGGCGTTCGGCAGCTGTGTGGCGGTGCCGGGCAGCGTGTAGCCGGCGCCTGCAGGAATCTTCGTGTCCGTCTGATATTCGCCGGTTTCCAGCGCAGCCGAGGCGACGATGGTCTTGAACGTGGACCCTGGTGGGTACAGCTGCGAGGTGGCGCGGTTGATTAGTGGGCTATTTTGGCCCGCAGAAAGTTCGTTGTAGGCCTGAGACGCGGCTTTGGTGTCATGGGTCGCCAGTTTGTTCGGATCATAACTGGGCGTGCTCACCATGGCGAGGATACGACCGGTGCTGACTTCGATGGCCACCGCCGCACCATCGCGCGTACCGAGCTGATCGTAGGCAACCTGCTGCAGCTTGGGGTCGATGGAGGTTTCGATGGACGCGCCCTGATTCGTAGCGCCGGTGAGCATGGCCTTGGCCCGCTGCCAGATCAATGAATCGGCCTCACCGTTGAGCAGCATGCTGCGGGAGGCTTCCAGGCCGCGATCGGCGGTCTGGTTGATGGAGAAGAAGCCGGTGACCGGAGCATACAGCGGACCGTTGGAATAGGTACGCAGGTATTTGAATGCGTCGTTGACCGGTTCGGATTTGGCCATGACCGTGCCGTCCGAGGCCAGGATGGCACCGCGGTAGGCACCGAGCTGGTGGTACAGCGAACGGGCGTTGCGCGGATCGTTGTTCAGCGCGTTGGCCCGTACCGCCATGATGATGGTGGACGACAGGCCGAGAATCACGAACAGCGCGACCACGGCGGTGAAAAGCTGACGAAGATATTTGTTCATACGCGAGTGCCTCCGTTAACGGGAGGAAGCGGGGGAATCGTGCCGGTAGGCGTGTACGGTTCATCGGCGTCGGCATACGACGGAGTGGTGGTATCCACAATGGGGTCGTCAAACGATTCCGACTCGGACTGCGACGCCGTAGCCGACGCGCTGCGAGGCTGAACGATCGGCTCAGTGGCGCGGGCCCTGGCCTCAAGTTCCTTGTTGCGCAGCACGGCCAAAGCCTCGTACTGGAACGTATCCGAGGTCAGCTCCGGCTCGGGCGCATTGGCCGAGTTCGAGATGATGATGAGCAGGGTCGCGAGAATATAGTTGGCGATCAGGCTGGACCCGCCGGCCGCCATATAAGGCAGGGTCAGGCCCGTCAGGGGAATCACCAGCGTGATGCCGCCGACCACGGTGAACACTTGGAACGCCATGGTGAACACCAGTCCCGAAGCCAGCAGTTTGCCGAAACCATCCTTGATTTTCATGGCCGTGATGAAGCCGGAGGCGATGATGAGCAGGTACAGCATCAGCATGGCCAGCACGCCCATCAGGCCGAGTTCCTCGCCGAGCGAGGCGTAGATGAAATCGGAGTTCGCGAACGTGACGAGCGAGGGATGCCCCTGGCCCAGGCCGGTGCCGAGCATGCCGCCCGCCGCCAGTCCGAATATGCCGGTGACCAGCTGCCAGGAGCCGCCGGGGGTCTTGTTGTATTGCTCATTGCTGAACGGGTGCAGCCAGGCGTCGATGCGCTGACCCACGTGGCTGAACGCGCCGGCGGCCAGCACGGCGCCCGCGGCGAACGCGATCAGACCGATGATGATCCAGCTTTTCCGGCCGGTGGCCGTGTACAGCATGGCCACGAACATGGCGAAGAACATGAGCGAAGTGCCCAGGTCACGCTGCATGACCAGCACGCCCATCGAAGCGATCCACACCACGATGATGGGGCCGAGATCCTTGATACGCGGCAGTTGCAGCCCCAGCACCTTCCTGCCGCCCACGGCCAGCCGGTCGCGGTGATCGAACAGGTATGCGGCGAAGAAGAACGCGAGGAACAGTTTGGCGAACTCGCTCGGCTGGAACTGGCCCAATCCCGGAATCCTGATCCAGATGCGCGCGCCGTTCACCTCCATGCCGATGAACGGCAGCATCGGGGCGAGCAGCAGCACTAGGCCCACCACCATCGACACATAGGAGAAGCGTCGCAGCACGCGGTAGTCCTTCAGGAAGATGATGAGCAGCGCGGAAAGCACGATGGCGATGCACAGCCACACCAGCTGGCGTTGGGCAACCGCCCAGCCCTCGCTCTGGTCAATGCGAGCGATCATGGTCACGCCGGTGGCGGTCAGCAGTAGCACGCAAGGCAGAATCGACTGGCTGGCATACGGCTGGAAGTGTACGATCAGCCCCCACAGCACCAGAAACAGCACTACGACCAATGCCAGCATGCCGGCGTATTGCATAGGGAATTCGCCGGCGGTGCGTTGGAACATCTGGATGAACGCCAACGCACTGATTGCCATGGCAATCAGCAACAAGGAAATCTGACGTAGACGGGTAGCGATCATCGTGCATCCCCCGTGGCCGCGTTGTCGGCCGCTCCGATACCGGATTTATCTGAGGAATCGGATGAGCTTGACGAACCGGACTTGTCTGACGAGGAGCCGGACTGGCTGGACGAATCCTTGGTGCTGTCCTTGGAATCGCTCTGGGAACTGTCTTTGGAACTGTCCGGGGAATTGGACGCCTCAGCCTTCTTGGCGACGTCGGCTTCCTGCTGCTTGGCCAGTTTGCGCATTTCGGTGCGGATGATGCCCACATGCGACTGTGCTTCGTCCAGCGAACCGACCGTGATGCCTTGGCTTAGTTGGTCGCGCCATGATTGCGGCAGCTGCGCGATGGCGATGTCGGTGGTCTCGACTTCGTGCGAAAGCTCAAGCCCGAAAAGATTGGTCGGCACGCCACGGTAGATGGCCACCGTGCCGTTGGCGTTGCCCACGTAATAATGCGCCTGGCTCCACGTGTACGCGCCCCAGCCGGCACCGGCCAACGCCAGTGCGGCAAGAATGCAGGCGACGATCACGGCGAGCCTGTTGCGGCGTTTCCTGGTGCGTGTGACCTTCTTCTGCTCGATCTGCTCGTCGCGGATGGCCTTGGCCACGTCCGGGTCGTTCGGATCGGCGGACAAGCGCCCGTCCGGCTTCTGCACCACCGGAATCTCACCGGTATCGGGATTGGCCCGCTCGCCGGTCTCCTCGCGGACCGTGGACGGCTGGACCACGCGCGCGGACGACGGTTCGGCCGTGGTCTGCGCGGGCTCCGCCTCATGCGCGCTGGCTGGCTGGATCAGCGCCGCGGCGCGTTGTGCGGGCGAATCGTCCTCGCGCAGCGCGGGAGCGGTGGCCACCGGCGCGTTGACGATGTCCGCGATCGGCTCGAGATTGCGGCTGGCGGCGCCGCCGACCAACGGTGTTTGATGGGGCAGGTCGAACGCGTCGGCGTCCAGCGCCAATGTGGCGTCCGCGATGACGGCCGTGACGTTATCGGTGCTGCCTGCCCGCAGCGCCATCTGCACCAGACGCTGCGCGCATTCGCCCTGATCGGACAGCGCGGTCATCGTCTCCGCGATGGTGGAGTCCTCCAGCACGCCGCACAGGCCGTCCGAGCACAGCAGCCAGCGGTCGGCGGGATGGGCGCGGCGTATGGAGATGTCCGGGTGCGGGTCGATGTCGAAGTCGCCGAGCACACGCATCACGACGTTGCGCTGCGGGTGGTTCTTGGCTTCGGATGGGGTGATGCGGCCGGTGTTGATGAGATGCTGCACGTAGCTGTGGTCGCAGGTGACGCGGCCCAGATGACCATCGCGCAGCAGATAGGCGCGCGAATCGCCGATGTGGGCGATGATCCAGTAGCCGGCCACCAACGCCACCGCGGTGACGGTGGTGCCCATGCCGGCGAGTTTGCGTTCGCGCTTGGCCTTGCCGACGATGGCGTCATGCGCGGCCATGACGGAGGTCTCCATCATATGGGCGATCGCCGCGACATCGCCGTCGGTGTCGTCCCGTTCGATGTGGGCCAGCGACCGGATGGCGATGGAGGATGCCGTGTCGCCGCCGGCGTGACCGCCCATGCCGTCGCAGATGGCGATGAGATGCTCGCCGGCGAAGGAGGAATCCTGGTTGTTCGCGCGCACGGTGCCCACATCGGACACCGTGGTGGAATACAGGAACAGCGGTTGTGAAGCGGCGGATTTTGGCATGCGGCTACCTCAGTTCGAAGGTGGTGGCGCCGATGCGCACAGGGATACGGGCGGGCAGGATGGTGGGACGGTTGATGCGCTGCTGGTTGACCACGGTCCCGTTGGTGGAGTTCAGGTCCTCGATGGCCCACTGCCCGGAACGGATGTCACGGTACACGCGGGCGTGACGGGAGGAGACGAACTCATCGTCCAGCACCACGGTGTTCGAGGCGGCGCGCCCGAGCGTGATGTCGGCGTCGGACAACGGTACGGAACTGCCGGCGAGCGGGCCGTCGATGATGACGAGCAGGGTGGGCTGCGCCGGAGTGGCGGATGCCGCGCCCGCATGGGAACCGCGATGCGGGCGCGGCGCCTGCGGCGGCTCGGTCTGGGTCTTGTGCGCTTCACGTTCACGGCGGCGGCGTGCACGCGAGGGCCGCGGACTGAACGTCTCGATGTCCTTGCGCAGCGAACGCACGGCCAGCCAGATGAATATCCACAGCAGGATCAGGAATCCATACTTGAGCAGGGCGAATGTCAGTTCAGTCATGGGTGGACGGCTTTCGGGCGTGTGCTCGACTACTCCTGGGCTTGGGCGGAGGCCCAATACAGGATGCGGGTGCGGCCGATGGTGATGGTGTTGCCGTCGAGCAGCGTGGCGGCGGGCACTTGGTGGCCCTCCACGTACGTGCCGTTGGTCGATCCCAGGTCGCGGGCGATAACGCCGTTGTCAGTGATGTCGATTTCCAGGTGCTTGCGGGAGATGCCCGGATCGTCAATGACGATATCGCAACCGGAACCGCGGCCGATTACCGTCTTGTCTTTGGTGAGCAGGTACTGGTTGCCGTTCACCTCGAGCACTGGGCTGTCCTCGGTCTGCGCATCGGTGGTGACCGGCACGGCATTGCCCTGCACGGATTCGGAGGTGAGGTTGAAGTTGCCCTTGGACAGGTCAAGGTCTTCCTCGAAGATCACAATCACCGGGCCCACGAAGGCGTAATGCTGGCTCTTCGCGTACTCGGTGAGATTGTCGGCCAGCTCATTGGCCAGGGTCTCGCTACCCCATGCCTCGATACGGTCGAAGTCAGGAGTACTGAGCTTGAAACGGTATTCATTCGGGGCCACCGTGCGGTCACGGCCCACGGGCATGGCCTCGGCGTCAATCTCGCGCTCCAAGGCGCTGGAAAGATCGACAGGCTGCAGGTCTTTGGAGCCAAACTTGGCGAATACTCCGTTGACTGCACCCTCCACGCTTTTTTCAAAACGGTCGAGAACGCTCATAGTCCTCCCTTTCTAATCCTCACCCATCCTACGCGGTGATGGGAATATGAGGCAAAAAACAGGTCTTCTGTGTGGCGATGAGTGCAAAATATCCAAAAATATCCAAGAATTCAGGGCGGAAATGGGTGCGGCGCACCACCTGCGCCATTTTTCCGCATGCCGTGCGGGTGCGGGGCCCGGGCGTGCCGCGGACGTCACGGCCCACGGCACGCCCGGGGCCGGTCAGGCCAGGGCATCGCGCAGGAAGTCGCGCTGGAGGGTGAGCAGGTTTTCGGCCACGGTCTCGTCGTTGGTCATGTGGGTGATGCCCGTCAACGGCAGGAAGGTGTGCGGGCGACCCGCCGCCATCAGGGCCTGCGAGAGGCGCAGGCTGTGGGCGATGGTGACGTTATCGTCGGCGAAGCCGTGGATCAGCATAAGCGGGCGGACGAGTCCCGGCGCATCCTGCACGATGCCGTTGCGGCGGTACACATCCGGGTCGAGGCCCAGATAGCGCTCGGTGTAGTGCGTGTCGTACAGCGTCCAGTCGGTGGGTGGGGCGCCGGCGCACGCGGCCTTGAACACGTTCGGCGCGTCCAGCACGGCCAGCGCGGACAGGAAGCCGCCGTAGGACCAGCCGATCATGCACACCTTGTCGAGGTCCGGCGCGGGAACGCCGGGCCTGCACCCGTCGGCATTGAGCCTGGAGACGGCCTCGGGCAGGGCGTTGACGGCTTCAATCTGGTCGGCCAGCGTCACGCCCTTCATATCCTCGAAGATTGCGCGGTCCCATGCCGGGCCGCGGCCGGTGGTGCCACGGCCGTCCGCCGTGACCACCAGGAAGCCCTGGTCGGCCCACCACTGGCCCTCCCAGTAGAAGGACTGCGAGGCGACGACCTGCTGGAACCCGGGGCCGCCGTAAGGCTTCATCAGCACCGGCAGTTTGTCGGAGTGCGCGTACGGGCTGGACGGGCTCGGCGCGATGATCGCCGTGTACAGCTGGTGCTCGCCCAGCCGCGTAAACGTGACGTTCGGTGCAAAGCCGGGTTCCGCCGCCGTGGACGAGATAGTGGCGCTCTGTTCTCCCAGAATATGCCGCGTCCGGGCGCGGGCGGAACGCATATCGCGGCCGGAGACCACGATGCCGCGCTCGCCGCGCGAGGCGGTCCACTGGCCGGGATCGGTCGTGACCGGCGTGATCGTGCCGTTGTAATCGATACTCACCACGTCGAAACTGCGGGCGTCATGGCCGCCGAACAGAGACTCGGCATCCGAAGCGGCGTCCGAGCCGGCCCAGGCGTCCGGCACCTCAGACGCGATTTCGGGCGCACGCTGCACCACGGCCAGCACGTCGTCGTCGGTCACGTCGAGCACCGCGCGCACGTTCCACCCGGCCGGCGTGAACGGGCGGCCGTCCACCGTCAGACGGTTGGTGTCCGCGGCCATGTCGTTGAGCGGGCACACCAGCCGGCCATCCGGCGTGTAGGCGGGCGTGCCGTGAATCAGGTCGATCCACTGGTCGTTCGCATGCTCCTCGAGCACGCGCGTGGCACCCAGTGCTGCCCCATCCGCCGCGACCGCCACCTCGAGCACCTGGTCGCGGGTCTGGCGGCGGTTCTGCACCAGCACCAGCGGATCGTGGCCGCGACGCCAGTTCACGGCGGCCACATACTCATACGCCTCACGATCCCAATCCACATCGGCGTTGCCGGTGATGCCCGCGTACCGGTCGTTCTCATCGAACGCCAGCGTGATCACGGTCAGGTACACGTCGGCGTTGCGGGTCAGCGCGCGCGGGTAACGGCGGCCGGCGGCCGGCTTCTCGGGGTCGGCCGGATCGCTGATGTACCAGGTCGGCTCGTCGACGGTGTCGAAGGATTCGAACAGCACGTGCTGCGAATCCGGGGCCCACCAGAAGCCGTCGTAGCGGTCCATCTCCTCACCGGCCACGAACTCGGCCAGACCGATTTTCCACGTGTTTTCGGCCGGATTGCCGTCCTCATCCTCCACGCTCACGCCGTAGACGGCGGTGATGCGGTCACCTAGCTCGCCGCCGATATCGACCAGCATCAGGTAGCTGCCCGTGGTGTACAGCACATGTTCGCCATCCGGGGCGATGCGCGGGTTCAGCACCGGCGTGTACATCGCCGGATCCTCATCGAGCCATTCGCCGGCCAGTTCACGGGTGTGCGGCTCGGGTGCGCCGGTCTCGTCATTCCAATCGATGTCGGTCAGGAACAGGCGGCCGTTGATGGTGAACACGATGCGATTGCCGTCGTCATCTGACGAATAGCCGACGATGCCGGTGCCGCCTTCGCGTGCGCGTTCGCGGCGTGCCTTCTCCTCGGCCGGCACGTCCTCGCTGTCGGCGGTTGCGCCCAACAGTTCGCGCGGGTCGGCCAGCTTGGTCTCATGGTGTTCGCCGGACTCGTCGAACCAGCTTAGCCACAGTGCGGTCACCAGATCCTCGGGGCCGTCGGAGCGCAGGAACAGGGCCCGCGAGCCGTCGCCCACGGTCTGTGCGGAGCGCGGCGCGCCGCAGCCGAAGCGCAGCGTGCGCGCCCTCAGACGGGGGAATTGCTTGATTGCGTCATTGACATCATTGGTTTCGCTCATACTCACAACCTACGCGCTCGTACGGTCAGTGGCGTGACACATCAGCCGGGGCCGCGGCGCGGGACTTGGCCTAAGATGGGGAGCATGCAGGTGACGATGATCGACGAGAACAAGTACGCCGAAACGATGGCCGACGTGGTGTTGCCCGCGCTCGAGCAATGCCGCGAGGAGGGCTGGTTCGATCCGTCCGCCGCCGAACGCTCGGCCGGCATCGAGCCGCTGTCCGGCATTATGGACACCGGCGGACGTTCGGGACAGCTGCACTACCTGTGCTATGACGCCGCCAAATTCGACGCGATTCGCGAGCAAGGCGCCACCGCCGTCTTCCGTGGGGCCATCGTCATCAGCCACGGCTTTACCGAGTTCGCCGAGAAGTACGACGAGCTGGTCTGGTACTTCCTGCTCGCCGGCTATTCGGTGTGCGTGCTCGAACATCGCGGCCACGGCAAGTCCGCGCGCGACGTGGACAACCATTGCATGGTGTGGATCGATGATTGGCGGCGTTATGTGGCCGATCTGGCCGGTTTCGCCGAAACCGTCGGCCAGCAGTATGCGGCCGGCATGCCGCTGAACCTGTTCTGCCATTCGATGGGCGGCGGCATCGGCGCGGCCTTGCTCGAACGCTACCCCGCCCTGTTCGACAAGGCAGTGCTCTCCGCCCCGATGATCGCCCCCGCCACCGGCATGCCGTTGGGCGTGGCCCGTGTGCTGGTCGGCGCGCTGTGCGGGCTGGGATTCGGCAGGAATCGTGTGTTCGGCCAGTCGGATTTCACGCCGGAATTCTCCATGAAAGGCAACGAGGGCGCGTCCGAGGCGCGTGAACGCTGGTATTTCAGACTGCGTTGCGAAAACCGTGAATACCAGACCTACTGCGCGACGTTCGAATGGGTGCGTCAGGCGCTCAAGCTCAACCGGGCCGTGCTGCGCCCGTCCGCCTGCGCCGAAGTGGAGACGCCGGTGATGCTCTTCCAGGCCGGCCGAGACGTGTGGGTGCTCAACAAACCGCAGAACCGTTTCATCCAACTGGTCAAGGACGGCGGCGGCGAGGCCAATCTCGTGCGGTTCCCCGAATCACGCCACGAGATCTTCTCCATGCCCAACGACACCTACCGGCCGTATCTGGAGAAGATCCTCGGCTTCTACGACGATCCGACGATCGCCAGCGCCACGTACTGAGCGCCGCTGTACCCATCCGATGGGTAGAGTGGCTTGCGAGACAAGGCGAGAGAGGCGGACCCATGGCGAACGGCGTACGGCACACGAAAGGCGCACCGGCACCGCAGACCGGCTGGCGAGGCGGGCACGTCGTATCCGCGCGCGCCACGACCATCGGTCTGATGGCCATCCTGTTGTGGAGCGTCATGGCCGCCGCCGTGCGCATCGTCGCCGAGGATTTCGGCGCCACGCTCGGCTCGGCGCTCATCTACACGGTGGGCGGCATCCTGCTGCTGGTGTTCCGGCGGCCTGCGCCGATCCGAGAGTTCCCACGGCGATACCTGATCGTCGGCGGCCTGCTGTTCGTCTTCTACGAATCGTCGATATCCCTGTCGCTGGGCCTGGCCCCCACCGCCGAAGCCTCGGTGGAGGTGAGTCTGGTCAACTACCTGTGGCCCACGATGATGGTGCTGATGTCGGCCGCCATGTCCCATCGTCGGCGCGCGGTCCGCGCCGTGCTGCCGGGGGCGGTCGTGGCCACGGCCGGCGTGATGCTGGCGGTCGGCGGCAATTCCGGGCTTGACTGGCAGGCCGCCGTGCGGCACATCGCCGCCGACCCCCTGCCGTACGCGCTGGCGTTCGCGGGGGCGCTCGCATGGTCGGTGTATGCGGTGTTCACGCCCGCCATGAGTCATGGCGTGGACGGCACCTCGCTGTTCTTTCCGTGGGTGGCCGTGGCGTTGTGGATCATCCACGCCGCATCCGGTCAGGGATGGCCGTCCACGCCGCCGCGCCCGTCCGCCTGGCTGTTCGTGGTGATCGCCGCGGTGGCGATCGGCGGCGGCTACGCCTGTTGGGGCTATGGCATTCTGCATGGTTCGATGGAACGGCTGGCCATCGCCTCATACGCCACGCCGGTGCTGTCCACCGGGGCCAGCGCGGTGCTGCTGGGCCTGTCGTTGTCGGTGCCGTTCTGGTGCGGCGCGCTGCTGGTGGCCGCCGGCTCGGTGCTCAACTATCTGGTCAGCGCACGCGAATAACCCGGGGCCGGGCATACCGGGCGTATCGCCCGTGGGACGCTGGGCGAAGCCTGTGGAAATCATGAAAACTCGTGGCAGGTTCCGTGAAACTCGTCGATGCTCCATGAATCACGGGTTAGTGTGGCGTGAGCCTGCAAGTGATGCCTGAAGCGCGAAGGTGAGGAATGGAAGACTCCGTTTGGAAGACGGTCATGGGATTGTCGCTGGTCCGGGGGATCGTGCCCCGGACTTTGTTCGGACTGACCGCGGTCGCGGCGATCATACTGATCGGCATACTGGCATTCGGCGGCAGACGACGCCGCCCGCATCCGCTGGTCGCCTCACTGGTTGCCGCCACGCTCGCCGGCGCGGGCGGACTACTGGCCACATGGCTGATGTCCGACGTGTTCATGGTGTTCGGCGTATCGCTGGGCTGGCCGGTGATCCTCACCGTCGCGGGAGGCTTCGCGGGCCTCGGCTTCGTGCTAGCCGCCGCCGTGACGTTACGGGGAGCCCGTCGCGCACTGGCCGTCGTGCTGGTGCCGCTGGTGCTGGCGTCCACCGCGCTCGGCGTGGACTCGATCTACGGCGAATACCGGACCATCGGCAATCTCGTCGGCTATACGCCATACCCCCCGCTCGGTTCGGTCACCGTGCGCAAAGCCTCGATGAGCGTCGGCGAGTGGCGCGACAAGGCGCGCAAGGACGCTCTGCCATCCATGCCCGACTCGGGCAGGGTGTTCGCCGTCGACATCCCGAACACCGAATCCAAGTTCAAGGCGCGCAAGGCGATGGTCTACCTTCCGCCCGCCGCGCTGTCCGACCGCCCGCCGGCCCTGCCGGTGATGGAGCTGCTCGCCGGTCAGCCGGGCAGTCCCGGTCGCCTCATCGACGCCGGCAACATCGCCGCCACGATGAACGCTTACGCCGCCGAACACGACGGGCTGGCGCCGATCGTGCTCGCACCCGACCAGAACGGTTCGGCCATGCACAACAGCCTGTGCGCCGACACCACCCGAGGCAACGCCGAAACCTACCTCACCAAAGACGTGGTGAACTGGGCCACAACGACGCTGCCGGCGGCCAAGTCGGCCCGTATGTGGGCGATGGGCGGGTTCTCACAAGGCGGCACCTGCACCACGCAGCTGGTGCCGCGTCACCCCGACATCTACGGTGCGATGCTGCCGGTGGATGGCGAGCTCGAGCCGACCGACGGCAGCGTCGAGACGATGGTCCGGCGATATTTCGCCGGCGACCGCAAGGCCTACGACAGGCAGGTGCCGGTCAACGCCATCGCCGCCACCGGCACGGCCGACCAGGCGCTGTTCGCCGGCGCCGGCAAAGGGGATCGGAAGTCGGTCGCCAACATGCGCACCATCGCCGCGGCCGCCCGCGCGGCCGGCATGGAGACCACCGAACTGGTCGTGCCCGGCGCCGACCATGACTGGCATGCGGTGCAGGCGGTCTGGAACCCCGGTCTCGACTGGTTCGGCGCGCGAACCGGGCTGGGCGAGATGATGAAATCGTTGGAGGAATACCCACAAGTGGAGGTGTTGCAATGAGCGAAGAACAACAGCATGGGAACGCGCGGCCGGCGGCCATGCCGCAGACGCGGCGGCCCCTGCGGGACGCGGAACCCTCGCGGACGAAGCCCACCACGACCTCCCGCGCCACCAAACCGCATACGGCAAGATCCAGCCATGCGGCGGAAAGCTGGCGTGAACTGGCCGGTGACATGCGGCAGTGGGCGGACGACCACCGGTTGGCCGTCACCGCCACGGCGGCGCTGGTGACGCTGAATCTGGCGGCGTGGCTGGTGGCCGCGATGGCCGGATTCGCGTTTCCGCTGCGGCTCAGCACCAGCATGGCCGCATTCAACGCCGGCAAACTCATCTGCTCGCTGTTCCTGGCGCGCGGCGTCATCCAACTCATGGTCGACGCCGTCCTGTGGCTCGTCATGCTGTCGATAGCCGAACCATGGCTTGGCCGTGTGCGCACCGTCGTCACCGCGCTCGCCTGCGCGGCCGGCGGCGTGCTGGCGGGCCTGACCCTGTGCGCGGCGGCCGGATGGATGTTCCAGGACTCCCTGTTCGTCTCCCGCATGCGGTTCGCATTGAGCCCGCTGGTGTTGCCGGTCGGCGCGCTCATGGCGGCCAGCGCGTTCTGCAGCCACCTATGGCGCAGACGCATCCGACTCGTCGGCTATGTGGCGATCCTGGTCACGTTGCTCTACAGCGGCAACCCCAGCGGCTACTGCATCCTCGCCGCCGCGCTGATCGGCCATGCCGCCGGCCGTGTGATGGCCGGTCCGCCCGCGCACGTCGAAGCCGAATGGCACTGGCTGCGCAGCACCTCCTTCGAGGCGCGGCGCATATTCGCGGCCATCGCCGTGGTACTGGCCCTGGGACCGGTCATCGCCATCACCTCCCATAACCATGCGGGCCCGCTCAGCACGATCGGCCTGCTCATGAGCCCGGTTTCCGTCGACAACGGCATGCTGGCCAAATGCCTGGCTGGTGACACGCACGGCGGATGCTTCCTGCAGTTCAATCTGCTGCGGGCCTCGATGCCCGGCGCGGTGCTGCGCTCGCTGCTGCCCACTGCCGTGACCTTGGTGCTGGCGTGGGGCCTGTATCGCGGACGTCGGTTCGCGGCCATCTGCACCGTGGCCATCAACCTGTTCACGGTGGCCATCGCCGCCGCCTACTATCTGGTCGTGCCGCTGAGCTTCGCGCCGGACGGCATGGCCTCCCTGCTGCAGCACGGCGCGATCGTGGCCTGCGTGGCGAACGTCCTGCCCCCGCTGCTGTTCGCCATCGCCCTGCTGGCGGCAATGAAACACTTCCCGATTCGCATCGGCTGGCGCAGGCTGGTCGGCGGCATCGGCGCCATCGTGTTGGCTTGGCTGGCGTGCGCCGCCATATACCTGATGTACGGTATTGCCCAACCCGCCACCTTCTCGCCACGCGCCACCGCCTCGTCGCTGCTGGCCGAACTGCCGGGCCGGTTCCTGCCCATAGGCTTCCTGAGCCATATGAAGCTGTCGTTCGTGCCGCGCACTCCGATGGCTTCGATCGTGTACCAAGGCGTCGGCCTGGTGTTCTGGATCGTGGTGCTGGCCGTGGTGATCCACTGGATGGGCGACGTGAGCGAATCGAACGAGCTGGCCCGTGCGCGCGCCGAACGTCTGGTCGAAACCGGCGGCGAATCGATGAGCTTCATGACCACATGGGAAGGCAACAGCTACTGGCTGTCCCCCACGGGCAGATCGGCCGTGGCGTATCGCGTGCTCAACGGCATCGCCCTGACCTGCACCGGACCATTCGGCGATCCAGCGGAATGGATGGACGATCTGAACGGTTTCACCCAGTACTGCGTGGAACGTTCGCTGTCGCCGGTGTTCTACGGCGTGCATCGGGAACAACGCGACGCGTTGCTGGAAGCCGGCTGGAACTCCATCGAGGTCGGCAGCGAGATGGTGGTCGACCCGCGCAACTGGAAGACGACCGGCAAGAAATGGCAGGATGTGCGCACCGCCATCAACAAGGCCAAACGCGATGGCGTGAGCGACGTGCAGTCCACCTTCCTGGAAGCGTCGCTTGACGTGCGCGAGCAGATCGAGGACATTTCCGAGGAATGGGCGCAACTCAAGGCGTTGCCGGAGATGAGGTTCACGCTCGGCGGCGTCGAGGAGCTCCGCGACCCGCGTGTGCGGCTGCTGTACGCCGTCGACGCGGACGGGCGCGTGTTGGGCGTCACCAGTTGGCTGCCGACCTGGCGCGAAGGGCGCATTGTCGGCTGGACGTTGGATTTCATGCGCCATCGCACCGACAGCCCCAACGGCATCATGGAGTTCCTGATCGCGCGCATGGCCGAGCGTCTGCGCGACGAGGGCGAAGCCGATCCCGCGCACGCCGTGGAGTTCATGAGCCTGTCCGAGGCGCCCCTGGCTGGCATGAATCCCGATCGGGACAACGCCGGGGAGGACGGGGCACCGGCCAGCGAAGGCACGCAGGTGCTCCAGCACGCGCTGCAGATCGTGGCCGACTGGATGGAACCCGCCTACGGCTTCCATTCGTTGTTCAACTTCAAACGCAAATTCCAGCCCACCGAGGCGCCGGTCTACGTGTGCTATCCCGATCCGGCCGCGTTGCCGAAGATCGGACTCGCCGTGGTGCGCGCCTATGTGCCCAGCGTGACGGCCGCCGAAGTGGCCGGCATGCTCAGCACGCTGCGGTCGTGAACGGCGCGCGCCGTCATGGCGTAGTAACGTGGGACGCATGAACGAACGAAACAACGAGCGCGGCGACGGCACCGCGCAGGTCGCATACTTCGCCGGCGGCTGCTTCTGGGGTCTGGAGCGCTACTTCCAGAACGTCGACGGCGTCACGGACACCACGGTCGGCTACGCGCAATCCACCGTCGAATCGCCGACCTACGAGCAGGTATGCGCGGGCGGCACCGATGCGGCCGAAACCGTGAAAGTCGAGTTTGACCCGGCACAGGTCAGCCTGCGGACGCTGACATTGCTGTTCCTGGAGGTCATCGACCCGTTCTCCGTGGACCAGCAGGGCGAGGACCGCGGCCGGCAGTACCGCACCGGCATGTTCTACACGGACGAGACGCAGCGCGCCGTGTATGTGGCGGCTCTGGAGCAGCTGGTCGACCGCCAGCCGCAGCGCCCGGCCGTACTGGTCGAACCGCTGCGCAACTTCTACCCGGCCGAGGCACACCATCAGGACTATCTGGTGAACAACCCCGGCGGCTACTGCCATGTACCGATCGCCGCAATCGCGAACGTAAAACGCCGTCAGAAGTACGTGGAACGCATCTGGGATCTGACGCTTGAGCAGTTCGCGGTCACGCAGAACGCCGCTACCGAGCGCCCGTTCGTCAACGAGTATGACGAGGAGTTTGAGCCCGGCATCTACGTGGACATCGTCAGTGGCGAACCGCTGTTCTCGTCGCAAGACAAGTTCGATTCCGGCTGCGGCTGGCCCTCGTTCTCCCGCCCGATCGCCCCCTCGCTGGTGACTGAGCATGAGGACCATCGCATTCCGGGGCGCGACCGTATCGAAGTGCGCACGTCGGACACGCAGATTCATCTGGGGCACGTGTTCCCCGACGGGCCGGCCGACCGAGGCGGCCTGCGCTACTGCATGAATTCCGCCGCACTGCGTTTCGTGCCGCGCTCGCGTATGGTCGAGGAGGGCTACGGCGACTGGATTCCGGCCGTGGATGGGGATGATCAGGCATGAGCATGGAGAATATCGCGGGCGCTCGCAAGCCCGCCAAGCGTGAGGATGAGCACACGGTCGCCGGCGAGCATCGCATGATGCGCCGTGCGGACCGCGAGGTGACCGATCCCGAGCGGATCGCCGCGATCATCGCCGCCTGCGACATCGTTGAAGTGGCCTATGCGGATGCCGAGGGCCTGACTATCGTGCCGCTGAATTTCGGCTTTGATTACGACGAGGCGACTGGCAAGCTGACGCTCTGGTTCCACTCCGCGCCGCGCGGCCGCAAGCTCGACGCGATTCGCGCCGCCGCCGGTGGCCGACTGCCCGTGGCTTTCACCATGCAGACCGACTGCGAGGTGGTGGCGGGCCGCACCACGTGCAATTGGGGTGAGGCGTTCAAGTCGATCGTCGGCAATGGCACGGCGTCACTGGTCGAGGATCTGGATGAATGCCGCCACGGCTTGCAGACGCTGATGGCGCAGCAGGCGCATATGCCGAATGTGGAATTCACTGATGCGCAGGTCCGCAGCGTCACGGTGTGGAAGATTGAGTCCGACTACTTCACCACCAAAGTCCGCACCAAACCCGTGCCCGCACACATGCATCAGCGTTAGCCGGGGATAGCGCGCCACCTCCCCACTGTCGGGAGGCAGCGCGCAGCGCCGGTGGATGGCCCACGTCCGGACCCGATAGACTTGCCGCCATGGCAGCAGTGACAGTGGTAATTACCAGCTACAATCAGGGCCCGTTGATTCACGAGGCAGTCGAGTCGTCATTGGCCCCAGACGGTTCGTCCGGAACGGATCATCATCGTGAACGATGGGTCCGATGACCACGCATCCGTCGAGATGCTGAACGCCACTCTCGACGATTGCCGGCACGGGGCGATGGATGCGAATGGTGTGGCCATCGACCTCATCGGCCAGGCAAACGCCGGTCCTTCCGCCGCGCGCAGCCGTGGCATCGCCGCCGCCGAAACGCCGTTCGTAGTGGTGTTGGATGGCGATGACCGTTTGCGGCCGGCCTTCATTGAGCGCACGTTGCCGATGTTGTCCGCCGACAAAACGATGGTCGCCGCATCCGGCTGGCTGCAGACTTTCGGTGTCCTGGAATCAGTGGTCCAGCCGACTGGTGGCAATGCCGCCGCGTTCGTGTCGCATAATTGCTGCCCGGCCACGTGCATGATTCGCCGTGTCGCGTGGGAGTGCTGCGGCGGCTACGACGAGTCGATGCGCGGCGGCTTCGAGGACTGGGACTTCTTCCTGTCGTTGTTGGAGTGCGGATTGACGGTGGAAAACGATATCTGCGGTGCTGGGGTTACTGGCGGTACTGAGCATGTCGGAGGTTTTGGGAGTGCCTGGGATACAGAGAATCCCGCAAAAGACGCGGCCCATATCGGCATCGCCCCCGAGCCGCTGATCGAGTACCGCACGGCCCCGGCCTCCTCAAACGTGACCAGCATGACCAAGCGCCTCGATCTCATGCGCTTCCTGATCGCCAAGCACCGCGATCTCTACGCCGCGCACATCGCCGACGCCATCCTCGGCGTTGAAGCCATCTCCATGAGCCGCTTAACCATGTGGGAATCGTTGATGTTCGGTGACACCACCGCCAGCCAAGCCTTCATGCTCCACCCCACCTACGGCGACGGCGGAATGGCCGCCGCCGTACGCTTGCGGAGTTGAGAGGCATCAGCTGACCAAATGCCGATAGAGCTCCGGATCGATTGGCCGGGCCAACCGCAGGATCGACAGCGTGACCTTCACGCTGCCTTGTCCGCTTGCGTCAGGTTTGGTGGTGAGCTGAGGGTTGTCAAACGCAGCAACGTGGCCAACGTAGTAGTACTTACCCTCGGCCTCTTCCGCCTTGCGCATAACGAATAACGGGACGAAATGCGTCTGGCCCCAATTCGGGCCAATGCCGTTAAGCGCCCATTGGAATTCGGGAGACTGCGGAGTTCGTCCATTCTTGCTGAAGTATTTCATTTCCTGTGTGCTCAGGAATTCATCTTCGTATTGACTTGCCGCGTATTTCACGAAGATGGGCATGGTATTGGTTTCCTTGTCGAGGAGGTAACCACCCACGTTTTGCGGAGTATTCTCCTTCTTCCATCCGCACAGTCGCATGACGTCTGCCATGGAATATTTGCGTTCGTACAAGAACATGTGATCAAAGACCTGTTGCCTGGCGGCGGCCTCACGGAATATATCTCGGCAATTGGCCATACCGGTGCGCAGAGTGTCCGCAAAGAAGATACGGAACGTTCTGTTCGTGGCAAGCATATCGGCGAATCTGCTGTTCAACCGATATGCGGTACCGTTTTCTGTGCCGGTGCTGTTCACGGCTTCGACTAATGGCTGATTGCCGAAACGATTGCAGTTTGGGACGGTGAAATATGAGTAATCGAGCACGCTGATCGCAGAGTCGAATTGCGTGTCTGAACCATCGGACTGCGGGAATTCAGTACGAATCGCATCGAGCAATTCGCTGCGGCCGATTGGCGAGCCCGCACTCCAATGCTGCGGTACGTCGTCGTCGAGCCGTTCGCTGACGAAATGGCATAGCTGAGCAAGAATGACCAATTCGTGCGGTCGCAATCCGGGCAGCAGCAGCTCCGCTGCCATCTTGAGTATCGCGTCTTCAACGTCGGTCACCGGCTCCAACTGATCCTCAAATGTCGCTTCATGATGTTTGCCTTTGCCCAGGCTTTTTTCACGGGAACGCACGAAATCAAGATAGTTGCTGCGCTTCGATGCGATGGTATACGGCAGTGAGGGGTCGTAGTTATAGATGTCCGTAAGCATGGGGATGCGGCCCAGCTCGTAACGGACTTGGCGATACTGTTCGGACAGCTTTTTCATGTCGGACCAGTCGGCGGTGTCCAAAGACTTAAGGATGCGCTCCTTGGCGATCGGGTCGAAACTGATGGACGACAGGCCGATTGACTTTCTCTGCAGGTTCTTGCGAGCTCTGTCGCGGTCGCCGGTGTTGCCGTATAACGCCACCGGAATCAGATAGTTGTTGTTGTAATTGCCAATGAAATCGATAACCACAACGCTTTCTTTGTGCGGGAATTTGCGCAGTCCGCGCCCGAGCTGCTGCGTGAAGATAATGCTGGATTCGGTGCTGCGCAACATGACGATTTGGTTGACGGCGGGAATATCAACTCCCTCATTGAACATATCGACAGTGAAGAGATAGTCGAGTTCGCCTTCAGTGAGCTTGCGGACGTATTCGTCTCGCTGCGTTTGGGACACGGGCCTGCCGTCATCGTCCGTGCTGGTAACGGCAGCGGTGCGATAGGGGCGTTCAGCTTGTTGATTCCACTGTTGGTTAAACAGCTGGGATAGCTTATGGGCTTCCTCCTGTCGGCTGCAGAACACGAGTCCGGTGACCGGAATGTTGAACTGCCCATATTCCTGCAACTTGTCAATGATGTAGCGGACTCGCTTTTCGGTGGCAAGCTGCTCGATCTCGTACTTGAGCTGTTTCGAGTCCTTCGCATCAAGGCCCTTGGAGACATCGAGACGATGGACGATTCCATTCGGATCGTCGTTGGAGCCAAGGTATTCCGCAACACCGTAGTAGTGGAATGGGCAGAGCATGTTCTCGTCCAACGCCTTTTGCAAGCGAATTTCGTACGCGATGTTATGCCCGAATAGCTCGAAGATGTTGATGCCGTCGGTGCGCTCTGGCGTGGCGGTCATGCCGAGCATGAAGTCGGCATCTTTGAAATGATTGATGACGCGCTGATATCCTTCGGCTCCAGCGTGATGAACTTCGTCAACCAGAACGTAGTCGAATTCATCGGATTTGAATTGCGCCAAAACCTCCGGCTGCCGCATCGTCTGTACCGTGGCGAATACGTAGCGGCGGTCCTGTTGCTTGCTGGTGCCTGAATACAATCCCAATTCGGATTCATCGCAGCCGAGCACCTTTTGGTAAGACTTCATTGCAGTTTGAAGAATCATCTGCTGCTGGGCGATGTACAGCATGCGCTTCGGCTGGCATTCGCGTACGTCGAATGCGGAAAGGTGCGTCTTTCCGGTGCCGGTGGCCGACACGATAATTGCGCGGTGCTCGCCTTGTTCACGAAGCTTCTTGAGATTCGCCAACGCCTCCTGTTGCATGGCGTTTGGCTGAATGTCATGCCCCTCAAGCAACTGCAGAATCTCATGACGCGGTGGGGCGTATTTCTTGAAATCTTCCTCATACTGTTTGATCCACTCTTCGGTCAGCGGAACGGAATCAGCCACCTGTGAGTCGATTTCATCCTGGAACTGCCCGACCAGCTCTCCATCCGCCAGCGATGAGACTTTGAGATTCCATTCGCGTTGCGTGGTCAATGCGGCTCCAGTGAGATTGGAACTGCCAACGTACAGGTCGTAATAGGGTGTGCCGTCTTTCATGCGGCGAGAAAAGATATATCCCTTCGGATGGAATGGTTGTCCTTGAGCCATTGCGGAAACTGAGGTATTACGGGAACCTTCCCACACGCGAACGTCAACACCAGTGGTGTTCTGAAGATGCAGCAGCTCCCAGAATGCCCTGGGATCGTTGAAATGATTTTTCGTTGAGGTAATCAGTGTGCCCGCTCGGGTCGCTGTTTCATGGTGACTTCTGAAGTCTTCAAATAAGCTGAGCACGGCCTCAGCCGAGACGAATGCGACAGAAATGTCGAAGGAATCGCTAGTAGCCAAGGAATTGCCGATTTCCTCGCGCATGGTCAATCCACCGGGGCGATTTGCGATGAGGGTCGGCTTATATTCGCCGGGAGCATCTGAGCGCGTCTCGATCAAACCTGAGATGACATCTTCGAGGATCGAGGGGGTTGGATCAGAATCGTGATGTTGCGTGTTGGCTGGAGAGTCTGAGGTGCTGACCAGATTTATAGACATGTTGCCCTGTTCCCTTGCGATTCGGATCGTTTGATGACTGCCTGACTGCGCTGTGGCGCGTTCATCGGAGCGTCAGTTGTTTGTTCGCGATAATCGAGACTGCTTCGCGATCTACCGGAGCCCAGTTCAATGTCGGCATATCAGCAGGATTCAGCCATCGGATATCGGTGTGCTCGGTGAGATGCGGCGTACCGGCGATGAGGTGACAGATGAATGTGGTGAGCCGCACGGTTCCAAAGTCGTAGGCGTATTCGCTGGTACATACCTCTTCCGCGACCTCAACTTCGCATAACAGCTCTTCTTCGATTTCGCGGTGCAAGGCTTGCCGCGCTGTTTCATGAGGCTCAATTTTGCCGCCGGGGAACTCCCAGTATCCGGCCAACGACTTTCCCGGGCCACGCTGGGCGCATAGTACGGTGCCGTTGGTGACGATTGCAGCTCCCACGACGTTAATGATTTTGCGTTCCCGCTCCATGAACAACCAGGATACAACGCTTCAAGATCCACAAGCGATCCACGATCCTCGGCGGTTTTGCAATATCGATCCTGATGCTTTTGATTATGCGATCGGACGGGTCGAAAATGTCGGTGTGGACGCTGCCGACTATTGTGGTGAGCAGGAGAAACAGTCTGTTTCCGAGGTGAGATTCGGGAACGGTCCGACTCTCGGCAGTGATTTATCCACGTAGACAAGCCAAAGGAGCCTCGCCATGATCCTCGTCACCACCACCCCGTCTGTCGACGGATACACCATCACCAACTACCAGGGCATCGTCTTCGGCGAAGTGGTGTCCGGTGTGAACATGTTCAAGGATCTTGGCGCGGGCCTGCGCAACATGTTCGGCGGCCGCAGCCAGGGCTATGAGGAAGAGCTGATGCGCGCCCGTAACGAGGCCATCGCCGAAATGCAACAACGCGCGGAGGCGATGGGTGCGCACGCCGTGGTCGGCGTGGACATCGACTACGAGGTGCTCGGCGCCGACAACGGCATGCTGATGGTCACCGCGTCCGGCACCGCCGTGCAGATCGCGCGTACGGCCTGAGCCTATCGAACGCAGGCCGAGCTTGGGCCCGAGCTCGTCCACCGAGCCGGGCTTTGTCGGTTATCGTGACGCATTACACTGACGCTCATGACCATACGAATCGAAGCATACGACCGGTTGCCCGACGCGGCCCGCGCCATCCGCGAGCAGGTGTTCATCCGCGAACGCGACTGGCGGCCGGAATTCGATGAATGGGATGCCGCGTCCGTGCATCTGCTGGCGTTCGATTCGGTCGATTCGTCCGATCGTCCCGGCCCTTCCGCGCAATCGCCCTCGCCGATTCAGTCCGGCCAGCCCGACCAGAATCGCCCCGTGGCGACTTGCCGGTTCTATGCGGACCCCGACCATCCCGACCAACCCGGGCGATACATCATCGCGCGACTGGCGGTGCTGCCCGAGGCGCAAGGCAGGCACATCGGCTCGCGGCTGCTGGCCGACGCCGAACGCCGCATCGCGCAAGCCGGCGGAACCATGGCCGCCGTGCACTCGGAGAACGACCACTACAAGTTCTATGAGCAGTGCGGCTATCGACTCACCGATGAAGTCTATGAAGGCGGCCGTCACGGCTGGCTGATCAAGGACTTGATTCTTGGCTCCGAGAATTAAGGGCCGCTGTCTGTCCCGCGCCGTGTTCAAATCACTGCAATACAGCGAGTTCGAAGCATCCTGTATGAATTGCTGGACGACTACAGCGCGCAGACGATCAGGTAGATCGCCACGATGTGGCAGGCGTACCCGATGACCGTGCCCAAGTGGAACACTTCATGGAACTCGAACCAGCCGGGCACGGGGTTCGGCTTGCGCAGCGCGAAGCATACAGCGCCGGCGATGTACGCGGCGCCTCCGCACGCGATGAGCACGGTCGGCGCCGGGCCTACTGCGGGAGCCGTCCAAAGCTGCGGGATAAGCGTCACCGGTGCCAGTCCGAGCACGATGTACACGGTGGTGAACACCCAGTTCGGGGTTCGCAGCCAGACGATATGCAGTATCGTGCCAATCGCCGTGGTCGTCCAGATCACCGTGAGGTATGGGCGGCGCGTGCCCGGGTCGAGCGCGAAAAGCACGGGTGTGTTGGTGCCTGCGATAATGAGGAAGATATTCGAATAGTCGATGCCGCACAGCACGCGGGTCACCGCCGTGCTTCGCCACGGCACGACGTGCAGGAGCGAGCTGTTGCCGAACAGCAGCATGGCCGATGCGCCGTACACCGCGCACGCCGCTTTGACGGGGCCGGACGGTGCGATGCAGATCAGCACGATGGACGCCGCGATGCACAACGGCAGGGTGGCGAGGTGCAGCCATCCACGCAGTCGGGGTTTGCGATTGCCGAATGCGTCCACGGGGACGATGCGGCGTCTGACCGTTTTCAGTGCTGCCTTGGCTTGGCGGTAGTGCGACTGCGCGGCCCGGTATCGCGCCGACGCGCGATTCAGTGCGGCGATGGCATCGTCCATCCGGTCGCCGGTGTGCGGAGGCGTGGTCGTCGCGGCGGGGGACGCCGCCCGTGCCGTGCCGGTGGGAGCGCTCATATCGATCACCTCGCTGTGGCCGGCTCGTTTCCGGCCGCTAACTTACGTTACCGTAACGTAGTACGGCGCGGCGCGGCAGTCAAGGTCGGCAACGGCAATCCGGTGCATGTTCGATTATCCCGAATCGGCCGCGCCGCGGACGAAGGTGCACGGAGCGCTTCACCGTGAGCGTAATTACGGAATGAGAGTCGCCGGCAAGGGTTGGGTGGAGTGAAAGGTTAAGGTCGGGAGCCCGGAAGGGTTCCGGATGCGGCAACGAACCCGGTCGCCGGCGTCGCTGGATGGTGACATCGCGGCGGCGGTCGCACGGTCGGCTGCCAAGCCGCATTACTCCGCGCGTGCAACGCGTTGATTGAAGGAGTACCGATTATGGCGATGTTTCCGTCTTTGATGAATGACACGATGTTCTCCGACCTGTTCGACGATCCGTTCTTCGAAGGTTGGCGCAACGTGGATCATGCCGTTGCGGGCGGTCCGACCATGACGGGCATGATGAACACCGATGTTCGGGAGACCGATAAGGACTATATCGTCGACATCGACATGCCCGGCTTCAGGAAGGACGATGTCTCGCTGAATCTGCAGAACGGCTATCTGACCGTTTCCGCGCGTCGCGACGACTCCCACGAAGACAAGGATGGCAATGGCCGTTGGCTGCGTCGTGAACGCTATGCCGGCTCCTGCTCGCGCAGCTTCTACGTTGGCGAGGACGTGAAGGATTCCGACATTCACGCCAGCTACAAGGAGGGCACGTTGTGCTTGGAAATGCCGAAGCCGGAAGCGCGGCGGCAGGTGGAGGACAAGCACCAGATCGCCATCGAGGGCTGATCGCGGCCCCCGTATACCGTGATTCTCGGCGATCGCCGACCAGGGCGATGCAGATGCCGGACATCCGTACAGGGTGCCCGGCATTGTTGTTGCCTACGCCGATGCCGGATATGCGATAGCCCTTTCGGTCGATTTTCAGGGGAATATCAGCATTCCGTGTTATGTTTTCTCCCTATGAAAAAGGTGTATGTATATGTATTGAACGACATGGCGGAATGTGAAATAGGTTATATTCTACAAGCGTTCAGTATGGAAAAACTATTAAAAAATGGAACAAAAGAGTTTGAAGTAAAAACGGTTGCTTGTAATAAGAAACCCATCCTAACTTTGGGCGGGTTGACCATTATTCCGGATCGCGCTATATCGGAAGTCGATTTCAGCAATATCGCGGCTCTGCTTTTGCCGGGTTCTTCCGCTTGGGGTGGTGAAGACAATCAGGAGATATTGAAAAAGGCGCAGGAGTGTCTATGTAATGATATTCTGGTTGGTGCTATTTGTGGGGCAACTCTTGCGCTTGCCGATTATGGTATATTGGATAGATTTAAACATACAAGCAACTCTCTGGAATATCTGAATTTCTTCTCAAAGAACTATGCAGGGCAGGACTTGTATGTTTGTTCTAATTCTGTTTCGGACAGGAACTTGGTGACGGCAAATTCGGCAGGTTCATTGGAATGGACAAAAGATATTTTAAAGAATCTTAATGTATATTCCGATAAGAAGATTGATGCATTTTATAATTACTATTCAACAGGTAATGCGAAGTATTATGATGAGCTCCTACAATAGAGGGTGGTCCCGGGTCGTTGGCTGTCCCGCGGGAGCCGGTCACATGCATGATTTGTTCGCAGTGAGCCGTATGCACTACGATATGGCTGGTTATCGTAGTGCTCGCCCTCCCATGGGGTGAGCCGACTCCTTTTGGCTGTTGCTGCTCGCTCTACACGGGCCGATTCTCGCAATCGCACTTGTCCTGATATTGGTGGCAATGACTCTTTACTGTATACTTGGTATGCAAACCCATCAAAGGAGCATGCGACATGAACGCCGTTAAACATATCCTTATGACGGTCTGCACGGGCATTGTCCTCTGGCTCATGACATTAGTGGGAGGACTCGTCTGGGCGATGTTCTCCACCCCGGGCAGCCGGCAGCGCACAGAGGCGCTCTGGGGAGCCGTCTACTTCGAGACAAGCCCCTCCAAGAACGGGGTTCTGATGCAATTCGGATTGGAGAACATGCGCTCAGTCCTGCTGTTGCTGCTCGCTTGCCTTGTGGCGTGCGCTGCAATCAGTCTGATCGCGAAGGCCTGTATCAAAGGCCATGCAGCAATGTGCAAGCCGAAGCGAATCACCCGCTAACCGGAACAAGACGGCTTCATTTTCTCTTGCTTTGTTCTTTCCGATGAGGGTGAGTTGTGGAACCTTTGTCGCCGCTTGACTGTTCGCGGCATAACAAAAAGACTCAAACCGCTGGAATCCCAATGGTTTGAGTCTTTTCTACATCGTGCGAGTGGGGGGAGTTGAACCCTTGGGGACATGTTGCAATCAAGCCGTTTTCGTTGAAACTCCAACGATTCTAGGTCATTACAAATCAATGATTTTCAACGGTTTCAGGTGCAAGATGTTGGATTTTCGTTGGATTATGAAGTTTGTCGGGCCCCGGTAAGGCCCGTATATGACGAAAGCGCCTCGAATGTCACCATGAGGGGGGTCAATCGGGGTGCTTCGTCTCATCCAATTCAGCGGCGGAACCATTCCGCCACCGGTTCGATCATACGACCGGACGAGGGCGGGCCGCTTCCCGTTGAATTTCGTGACATGGGCGAATCGCCTGCACGGGGCCGTTCTCGGTGGCTTGACGTTCCGCTCGGAAACAGGGCGAAAAGCCGGTTTCAGGGACGATAGCGGACCGTGGCGATGCACGCGGAAAGTCCGTTACCGGGTTGCGGGGGGATGCGGGCGCTGCGTGTTCTGTGGGGAGCCTTGCATGGGAGGGGGAGGGTAGTCCCCCACCCCATGCGAGGTGGTTTAGTTGGGCCAGTCGGCGCGGCTTGTGCTGTTGCGGTATGGTTGGGCTTTCCGTATCGGTGTTTTTGGTCTTCCCGATGGTTTGCCGGTTGGCTTGGTGGTGTGTTGTTGGATGGCTTCGAGTCTTGGCGTCATTCTTGTTCCCGGTGTTCGGCGGCGATGAGGTCGAGGCTGTCGGCGATGTGGCAGAGCGCTTCGAGTCGGATGAGTTCGCTTTGGCTGGCGAGTGAGTTGAATAGTTTGGCTCGGTTGAGTTTGGCGGTCATGGTGTCGCCCTTGCAGTCGTCGGGCGTGTGCATGATCGTGTCGAAGTCGTTGTTGGTCATGGCGGGTTCCTTACTTCTTGTTGATGGTGATGACGGCGAGGTGGTCTGGGTATGGGACGCCCCAGCCGAAGCGGAAGGTGAGGCGCACGCCGAAGCTGTCGCGCTCGAAGTACCGGTCGTCGGTGCGGGCGATGTTGATGTCCCCGGTGGCGCTGTACACGTCGCCTATGCTGTTGACGAGGATTTTGCCGTCCGGGGCCATGCCGTCGAGGTGGACGGGCAGGCCGAACAATGCGGGGGTGGGTGTGTTGGCCACGTCGGGGCTGATGATGAGCCGTCCTTCGGCGTCTCGGAGTTTGAGCAGGTAGGCCCATACGCCGTAGTTCATGACGAGTCCGGTGGGTGCGCCGCCGTTGGTGCTGATCGAGGCGATGGCGTCCACGATGGGGTCGAGCGTGTTGGTGATGTTGCCGCCCTGGATGATGCCGGGGTAGTTGAACAGGCCGGTGGGCGCGGTCTCGGGCTTGCCTTCCGTGGGCGCGGGGTTCTGCCACAGGATCGCGTTGGCCTTGTCGATGATGGTCTTCTTCATGCCGTCCGTGAGCATTCCCACCACGTCGATGCCGGAGCCGCCGACGTTGCCGTTGGAGGCGGCGCTCTGCGCGCCGGATTCGTTGGAGAACACGTTGAGCACGGCCACCTTCTGCGTGCGGATGGCGAGTTCGAGTGGCTTGGTGTCCGACTCGTTGATGGCCGCGCCCTCGGCGACGATGATCGCGGCGGCGCTGGTGCCGGTGTAGGGCACGTAGAGGCTGGGGCTGTCGCCCTGCACGCTGCCCGCGATGGTGGTCTGGGCGAATACTCCCGCGTCGGGGATGATCTGTTTGGCCGGTGCGCTGCTGACGCTGCCGAAGCCGGGCAATGCGGTCGCTGCTGCCATGATGTTTCCTTTCGGTCTCGTGTTCCTGCGGCCAAAAGGAAAAGCAGCCGGAAGGAACGCTTGTGTTGCGCCTTCCGGCTGCTTTCTGCATACTGTGTGCTACCGGTTATTCTACACGTTGTCGAGTTTGTTCTCCAGTTGTTGCGCGTAGTTCTTCCAGTAGCGTTTGCCGCGCCGGTGCTTGGCCGATTCGATGGTGAGTGACTGTATCCGGTCGATGAGCTGGCGGCGGCTCAGATTCCGGTAGGGTTCCGGCTCGGGGTCACTTGGGTTCATGCTTGGGCTCCCTTATGTCGTTCGATCGTTTCAGTTGGTCGGCTATCCGGCACAATGCCTGGAGCATGTCGTCACGCTCCCCGCCTTGCCCGAGTTCCGATAGGTACCGGTCTTCGAGGCTTGCGGGCTTGCCGTGTTTGTTTCTCGGCATTGGTTCTCCTTTGCTTTCTCGTAGGCTTCGATGAACGGAGACGTGCCCCTGTAGGGTTTGCCGCGTTTCCTTCTGCCTGTCATGTGTTCCTCCATTCTTCTGATGCGATGCCGGTATGCGGCGGGTATGCGGGTCAGCATTCCAACACCGGCAATTCCGGGTAGCGGCGTTGCAGGTATTCGCATACCGCGCCGATGTCGTCCAGCCAGCGTTCGAGTTCCCCGCAATGGTTCGCCAGATCGCTTGGCTGGTCTGGGTCGGTGAACTGCCAGTAGTTGTTGCCTGACGGTTCCATGTAGAAGCTGAGCGCGGTCTGTGGGTCGCCTTCCGTGAACCATGAGATGTCGGCTTGGAAGTCCAGCCTGAAGTCGGGCTGGGTCGATCTGAACAGCACGATATCGCCTTGGTCTGTATGCTCCTCATGCACGAAACCGGGCGTATGGTCGAGCATGAGTTTGGGCTTCGGTGGCTCGTTCGTATCGCTGCTAGTGTTGGTGTCGGGATTATCGTTCATGTTGATTCCTTTCTCGGTTCCGGGCGGTACCGACGCCCGGAACCATTCGTTTAGGGGTGTCCCGGTGTTGGTAGCGCCGGGACGCCTGTTTTTTCATTTCTTGAACTGGCTGGTTGCTTCACTGCCTGCGGTTTGACGCCATGAAGGCAATCGGGCGTTTGATTCTCCCGCATGTATCCCCGCGTTCCGGCTGCCGCAACAATCGGAGCGTGTGACAGATGGGATACAGGCGAAGCGGGTTCGACTATGGCTAGGTCATGGCCTCCCCCTTCCGCGTGGTCGTGGCCTGTTGTCGGGCTTCTCCCACTTCGGGTCTATATGCAGGGTCTCGGGCTGGAGCTCCTGCGCGAGCCGCAACAGGCTTGCCGATTGGACGGACGCTATGAGCGGGTCTGCGGGAACCCTGAAGCTCACATCCTTGGCACCGCCCTTCATGGCGTATGCGGTGGCGCGTATCAGCCGGGCGGCGAGCGCCTTGGCCTCATGGCGGGGCTGGCTCACGTCCGCGATGAAATGCGCGCTCAAGTCGCCTTTCCATTGGGGGCCGATGTTCACCATGCGTCGCCTCCGATGAACGCGGGCTGTATCCATGTGCCTTTGATGTGCAGTGAGTCGATGAACCTTGCTGCCTCGCACAGCGGGCACGAGACCTTCGTGTAGGTTCCCGCCCGCCGCGCCGTATCGCATACGGCTATCTGAGCGGGCCCGAACTCCACCGTCCGCCCGCACAGGGTGACGGCGGAAGTCGGGGTGAGCTGACGGCGTACCTCGTGAACGGTGAGCGTGAATGGCCGGGCGGTCTTCTTGGCGTGAATGTCATTCATGGTTGCTTCCTTGGCTTTATTAGTCGCCATGTGCTTTATTGCTGTGGTGGCGAGTAATCATGCGGTTGGCTTGGCTTATTACTGCCGTCTGGTCTTATTGCTTCTGTCGGCACTAATCGCGGCAGTAATCAAAACCGTTGCGGCAGTATGGCTAACGATTAGTGCCGTATTAGTGCCGATAGGAGCAATAGGGGTTGTCGGCATTACTACCCCTTTATGCCTTGTCTGGTAGGGGGTAGTAATGGGGTAGTATTCAAAACCGTTGCGGCAGTAGGGCTAACGATTTGTACCCCATTAGTACCCCAATTGAGTAATGGGGGCTGGGGTACTAACCGGCTTTATGGGCTATGTCCCAGATGTAGCCGCGTCCAGCGCCGGTGTGGTTCGGGTCGGGTACCGAGGATATGAGTCCGGGGTGCCGCTCCCTGGCCTTGCGCAATTGCTTGTCCGTGTAACCGGCCTTCTCGGCGTCGGAAGACAGTTGGGAGAACTTCGTACCGTGATGCTCGGCTAGGTAGTCGGTCAGCCAGTCGATCACTTCGCCACGTTCCGTGCGCTTCGAGTCCGCTGATTTTGGTAATGCCTTCTCGCTGCGCACGTCGTCCACGGTCTTGTCGGTCGGGCTTATCCTCGTGACGATGCCGACCGGCTTATGGTCTCCGTCGTCGGTGTCCACAAAGCGGGTCTCGAACTCATACGTGTAGCTGGGCTTATCCGAACGGCCCTTGACCTTCACCAACTGCATTACACGGGTGCCGTCCTTGGCCTGATCGAGGCTCACGACGATACGCGGCTTGTTGGTGAACGCGGCGGAACCGCCCACGGCCTGCTTGGCGCTGCCGTCAAGGCTCTTGTTGTTGTGGTGGACTCCCACGATCAGCATGTCGTCCTCGGCCCCCCACTTGTTAAGCGGCTTGAACACCTTGTTCACCTCATCCAAGGCGTACAGGTTCACGCCGGGCATACAGTCGGCGAGCGCGTCGAACACCACCATACGGATATCGTTCTGCTCGCACAGGCGTTGGAGCATGGGCACGTCGGCGGGCAGGTCCACGGTGTCGTAGTCGCTTGAGCTCACGTTCTCGTTGTCGTTGGTCACATAGGTGAACAGGCGCTGCCGCATGACGTTCAGGCTCACGCCGTGCGCCTGCATGGCCTGCTTGACCATGCCGGGGTCTTCCTCGCTCATGATGAACAGCACACCGTAAGGCTGGCCCGCCCATACTCCCTCGGTGGTGCCGAGCAGCACGCGGGCGGCGAGCTGTTCCACGACCGACGACTTGCCCACGTCGTTAGGCCCGCTGAACAGGATCGCGCCCAGTCCCGCGTAAAGGTAATCGACCTGTTTGAGCCGCTTGGTGTGGAAGTCCGCTATCGAGCGCAACCCGTGGTAGTCGGTCTTGCCCTTCTCCAGTTTCACGCCCCACCCTTCCAGTTCCGAGATATGCCGCACGAGTTCGTCGGCGTCCCGGTCGGCTCTCATACTCTCCATGCTCGGCATGGGCTTTCGCTTCGTCATGACGCTCATAACCTGCTAACTCCTTTCCAGTCCAACGGCTCGAACGGATGGCCGCTCAAGTCGCGCGGCACGCCGTCCCCCTTGTAGAAGCCGGTTGGCTCCAGATCGTTGTCCTGCATCCAACGCAGGAAGTTCAGGTAACGCCGGTAGTCGGCAACCGCCATCAGATAGGCGGATATGGCTTGGAAGTCGCGCGGGGACTGGTTTAGACTGGACACGTCGGGTTCGGTTGGTTCCATCTCCGGCAACCTCCTTTCTTTGAGCGCCTGCCTTTACTTGCGGGGCGGGCGCTCCCTTGTATTCCAAGACGATGAGCAGCAGGGCCAGCAGGCCGCATGTGTAGGCCCAAGCCCATTCCTCAAGCCCGGTCAGCTGCCAGGCGGCTATGGCGAGCGCCACGGCGATGATTCTCAACATGGCTATGCCTCCCGTTTCATGTGCTGGTGGATGTAGTGCAATACGGAATCACGGTGGTAGAACACCTTGCCGCTGACATTGGTTTCGTATTCGGGGCCCATGCCGTTCAAACGCAGTTCGCGCCAGTAGGAGACGGGGGTGTCCGTGGCCGAAGCCACCACCGTATCCATGCTCTTGCGCGGAATCGAACGCGCCTGCTCCAACTGCTCTTCGGTGAAAACAATGCCGCTCATGCGTTCACCGCCGTTCCCATGAGCCAAGCGTCAAGATCGCTTTTCTTGTACAGCACCTTGCGAGGGCTGGGCTTGAAGAAGCGCGGCCCCTTATGCGCGTATCCGAGCGTGGCGAGCGTGCCGGTGGTGGTCTTCGCATACGCTGCGGCCTCCTTGCGTGTAAGCCACACGTCGCCGTCCGTGATGGCGGGGAGATGGGTTGCCGTCATGATTACCTCCATATTACATTCATTGATATTTAATTGCAGTGATTGCATTATGGCGTCATCTATTAGTGGTTGTCAATAAAGACACGCCGATGTGATTAAAGAATTTCCATTGCTGTTTAATGTCAATATGATTGACTCATGCCTAGGATTACTAACCCAATAGAGGCCACTGGAGAGCAAGTGGCCGCAAATATCAAAAGACTGCGCGGTTCCATGCAGTACAAAGAACTTTCAGAGCGGCTAGCTACTGTTGGTAGATCTATGACTCCAGTAGCGATTCGCGATGCAGAGAATGGCAAACGGCGCGTGGATGTTGACGACCTCATGGCCTTTGCGATTGTGTTCGGCGTGAGTCCGCTCACACTGCTCCTGCCTAATAGCGGATCATGTGACGTGAAGGCACACGTTACGGGACATGCCGGTGAGATCACCTGCAATCGAATATGGCGCTGGGCGCTGGGAGAACATCCCCTGCCGTCCGCCAGACCGGAAACGATGGACGCCATGATGTCTAGGCGCGCGCAATTCCGCGAACGGGCCAAGCCGACAATAGACGACATCAAGCCGAGCGACGAAAACGTGACCGAAACCCCGATGCAGTATGCGGCGCGAGTGTTCGCAAATCTCACGCCGGAACAATTGCAGGCCATGACCGATGCCTTGAACGCCGATGAGGACTAACGCATGGTTTCCTATGAGAAGTATTCGCTGAAGTCCGGTGAAACCCGCTGGCGTGTCCACTACCGTGACCCCAACCACGTGACCAAGGAAAAGAGCGGGTTCCGTCGCAAGATAGACGCTCAGGACTGGGCGGCGCGCAACGTCACCATAGCCATGAACGACGGCAGCTATGTAGACCCGCAAGGCGGGCGCGCCCTCATATCCAAGCTCGGCGACGAATGGGTGGCCGCGCATGAGAGCGTGTGGAAGCCGTCGCACCATCACAGCATCGAAACCTCATGGCGCGTCCATGTGAAGCCGAAATGGGGAGAACGGCAGCTATCCAAGATAACCCACTCCGAAGTACAGGACTGGGTGAACGAACTGGCGAAGGCGCGATCTGCCACGGTGGTTATCCGTGCGTTCGGCATACTCAAGGGCATCTATGACACGGCGGTGAAGGACGGGCGCATAGTCCGTGCGCCGGTGACTGACATACAACTCCCGAAGAAAAGCCGCAAGCCGCGCCAATACCTCACGCCGGGGCAACTATTGGCCCTTGCGGATGCTAGCGGCGCATACAGGCCGTTGATACTCGTATTGGGCCTATGCGGACTGCGTTGGGGCGAGGCAACCGCGTTGACGGTGCGGGACGTGGATTTCAAGCGTAACCGGCTGCATGTCTCCAAGGGCGTCACCAAAGTGGGCACGACCTTCGAGCAGGGCACGCCGAAAAGCAACAAGGCGAGGGACGTACCCATGCCGCAACTCGTCCGTGACGCGCTGCGCGAACAGGTCAAGGGCAAGAAGCCAACCGATCTGCTTTTTGAGGGAGAGCATGGTGGCTATGTCGCTCCCCAGTCGCTTGGCAAGAATCACCGCTGCTGGTACAAAACGGCGGTCGAGACCAGCGGCGTGCCCAAGCTGACGTGCCATGACCTACGTCACACAGCGGCCTCCATAGCCGTTCACAGCGGTGCGAACGTGAAGGCCGTGCAAAGGATGCTGGGCCATTCTTCGGCGGCTATGACGTTGGACACCTACGCCGACCTGTTCGACGACGATCTGGACGAACTGGCCGCAAGGATGGACGAAACCATGTCAAAAATCGCGTGATAAGTCTCTGAAGCTCAGTGGAGTTCAGCGGTGTTGTTTTTAGATTGCTGGATTTTCCGTTGGATTTCAGCTAGGCCGTTGGATATGAGAAAACCCCGGAACGTTGGTATTTCAACGTTTTCCGGGGTTTCTCCCTGCGTGCGAGTGGGGGGAGTTGAACCCCCACGAGCATACACTCACTGCCACCTGAAGACAGCGCGTCTACCATTCCGCCACACTCGCAGACAATCGACTAATTTACACCCGGATGCGCAATCATACAATCTTCGGCGTGTCGCGGTTGGCGGTTGGCGGTTGCCGTTCGGCGATCCGCAGGTGTCGGTTGGCGGCATGATGCCGCGGCCGTCGGCGCGCGACGGCTACGACGTCACAGTCCCGGCCTGCGTTCGCCGTTGCCGTAGAAGTGAGCCATCGTGTCGTCGCGGAACTCATCGAAGTATCCGCCGTCGATGGCGGCGCGGATGTCGTCCAGCAGCTTCACGAAGAAATGTTCGTTGTGAATCGTGGCCAACGTGAAGCCGTTGAATTCGCGTGCGCGAAGCAGGTGATCGACGTATGCGCGCGAGTAGTGACGGCACGTGTAGCAGTCGCATCCTTCCTCCAGCGGGCCAAAATCGAACTTGTGCTGGGCGCGTTTGATGTTGTATCGGCCCGACCTCGTGTAGATCGCGCCGTTGCGGGCGCAACGTGCGGGGGCCACGCAGTCGAAGGTGTCGCCGCCGTTTTCCACGCAGGCGAAGATGTCGTCCACGGAGGCGATGCCGAGCACATGACGTGGACGGTTCTCCGGCATCGCGTCGCAGATCCACGCGCATGTGTCGCCGATGAGACGCTTCTCGATCGCGCCGCCGATGCCCACGCCGTCGAAGTCCAGAGAGGCGATCTGCGAGGCCGCGTGTCGGCGCAGATCCTCGTAATTCGCGCCCTGCACCACGCCGTACAAGGCCTGATACTGCCTGCCCAGGCGTTCCGCCGTCAGCCGCTGGTGCTCGTCCACGCAGCGACGGGCCCAGCGGAACGTGCGTTCCACCGAATCCTCCTGGTAGGAGCGGGTGTTCATCAGCGTGGTGAGTTCATCGAACGCGAACATGATGTCCGCGCCGAGCTTGTGCTGGATGCCCATCGAAATCTCGGCGGAGAAACGATGTGCGTCACCATTCAGAGGCGACTTGAATGTCACGCCGTCCTCGTCCACCCAGGCCATGCGTTCCTTGCCCTTGGCGATGATGTCGTCCGACTTCATGCCGGTCACGTCCATCGCCAGCGTCTTCTTGAAGCCGACGCCCAGCGACATGACCTGGAATCCGCCGGAATCGGTGAACGTGGGCCCATCCCAGTTCATGAAACGCGCCAAGCCGCCGGCCGCGTCCAGCACGTCCTCGCCCGGGCGCTCGAACAGGTGGAAGGCGTTGGCCAGCAGGCATTGTGCACCTAGATCCTTCATCTGCTCGGGCAACACGGCCTTCATCGCGGCTTGCGTGCCCACCGGCACGAAGGCAGGCGTGCGAATATCGCCGTGGGGCGTGTGGATGATGCCGGTGCGTCCGTATCGGGCACCGTCTCGCCCAAGCCCGCTGGCCGTGGATGGCAGGCGGGTGATCGTTTCGAAATGGAAGGCGCTGCGGTCGCCGGGCTGGCCGGGCGGTGCGCCCAACGGATGTTCAAGAAGGCTGATCGTCATATGTTCACTTTAGGCAGAAGGGCCAGAAAAGGGCTGGAAATTGTGAAGAACTCGGTTTCGAGGGGCGGATTTCGCCGCTCTCGAACGTCTACTTCCGCTTCAAGGGGCTCCTGGCCAAGTAGGCCGTCTGCAAAAATGGCGGAATGGCGTTAAATGAGGGCTCTTGATACTCGGAATTGACCGCGCGAACAGCCCCTTGAAGTGCAAGTAGATGTTCCCGAAACAGGAAATCAGCCCCTCGAAGCCGAGATGTCCATAAGACTCTGCGATGATTACGCATAGACTTTCAATCAACGTTCAGAAAACCCTCAGATTAACTGCCTTTACTAATGAGGTAGCACACGAGAAGCGGCAATGGGCAAGCGCCCGAATAGCCGCCGAACAGACGTGATAAGTTTAGGAAAAGGAGTAGCAATGGCTGACGAATTCAACCCGCAGGGCGTCGACCAGACCCCGCGGAATAACGAAACCCCCAATGATACTGCCGATGCCGGCAACGCCGAGCCGAAGAACCCGTTTGTAGGCGGCGACTCGGTCGATGCCGGCAACGCCAGCGATTCCAACGAGCAGCAAGCCCCGGTTTCCCCGGCCGCCCCCGCTGCCGATCAGCAGCCTACGCAAGCCGCTACCGACACCGCCGCCACCGAGCCCATCCCGGACTACGCCTCCGCCAAGGGCGAGAGCACGGTGGTCTCCTCCTCGCCGGCTTCTCCGGCAGCGCCGGCCGCAGACCAGACCTCGGCCACAACTCCGCTGTACCGCCCGGCCCCGGAATACGGCGCTTATGGTCCGACCCCGACTCAGGCACAGGGCCAGCAAGGCAACCGCAATCCCTACTACACCAATAACCCGCAGCCGCAGGGCAACGGCAATCCGTTCAATCCGCCCACGCAGCCGCAGCAGAACATCGGCAACCCATTCGCCAGCCAGTCCGGCCAGAATGGCCAGAATGGCCAGCAGCCCCAGCAGGGCGGTCTGTTCGGTTTCGGCACTCCCGGTACCGGTACGCCGAACGGTCAAGGTCCGACCCAACCGGGACAGCCCGGTCAGCCCGGCCCCGCCAAGCAGGGCATGTCCAAGACGGCGAGCAACATCCTCATCGCCGTGGTCGCCGCCGTCGTGTCCGCGGCCCTGTGCCTGGGCCTCGGTTACGGCGCCCTCACCAGCGGCCTGATCACCCTGCCGACCAGCAATTCGCTGTCCAACGTCAGCTCGAATAAGTCCGGTTCCGGCTCCGCCACCGCCAAGAGCGGCGAAGCCCCCGACTGGCAGACCGTCGCCAGCGATGTCTCCGGCTCCGTGGTCTCCATCCAGACCGCGTTGAGCAACGGCACCGCCAAGGGCTCCGGCGCCATCCTCGACACCGAAGGCCACATCATCACCAACAACCACGTGATCTCCGGCGCCCAGCAGATTCAGGTGACGCTCGCCAACGGCAACATGTATTCCGCCACGCTCGTCGGCACCGACACCACCACCGATCTTGCGGTCATCAAGCTCGACAACCCGCCGAGCGACCTCAAGGCCGTGAAATTCGCCGATTCCGACAAGCTCGCCGTCGGCGAGAACGTGATGGCCATCGGCAACCCGCTCGGCTACGACGACACCGCCACCACCGGCATCGTCTCCGCCCTGAACCGCCCGGTGACCGTGACCGACGATAACAACAACGAGATCGTCACCAACGCCGTCCAGATCGACGCGGCCATCAACCCCGGCAACTCCGGCGGCCCGACCTTCAACGCGGCCGGCCAGGTGATCGGCATCAACTCGTCCATCGCCTCGACTGCCACCTCATCCGACTCCGCCGGTTCGATCGGCATCGGCTTCGCCATCCCGTCCAACCTCGTCAAGCGTGTGGCCGACGAAATCATCAAGGACGGCAAGGTCAAGCACGTTGCCCTCGGCGTGGTCATCAAGTCCGACACGGTTGAAGCCGACGGCGTGACCCGCGGCGGCGCGACCATCACCAAGTCCAGCGCCACCGGCAGCGCGGTCGTCTCCGGCGGCCCGGCCGACAAGGCCGGCCTCAAGGAGGGCGACACCATCGTGGCCTTCAACGGCAACGCGGTGAACAACAACTACTCGCTGCTCGGCTACGTGCGTGCCGCGGCTTTGGGAGACAAGGTGACGCTGACCATCGTGCGCGATGGCAAGACCATGGATGTGGACGTGACGCTCGATCAGGAGGAGTCGTCGGTGAACGGTTCGTCCGGCGCCAACGGCAACAGCAACGGCCAGAACAACAAGCGCAACCGGAACGGTGACGGCAACAACGGCGGCGACGATGGCAACGGCCAGAACGGCAACGGCCGCAACGATGGAGGCACCGGTGACGGCGGCGGCTTCACCGATCCGTTCGGCCTGTGGTAAAGGCCTGCGGTAAAGCGGATGGCGCGTCGCGCGACGGTGGACGATAGTCGCTGAACGCGCGTCGGGCCGGTCAGGGGCCGTGGCGGTGCGCGAGTCTGCCGCCTCGGCCCTTTCGCATATCCGATGCGTTCGGCGTGCCGCGCAGACTCGGCCATGCGGCGGATTGGGGGCGCGATGCGCGGGGCAGGATGTCCCGAGCGATACCCATAATTATGGATACACATAACTGAATACGAACATCTTTACGCCGTGTATCGGAAGGTCACGCGGGAGCTGAGCGATGCGAGGCCCCAGGCATGGACGCCGGTGGGTTAACAAGGCGTGACCGCAGCGCCGATTGCGCGGGCCACGCTTGCCGCAATCGACTCCGTATACGAGCGTAAGGAGCAATGATGAGCAAACTCATCAGATTCTTCACCAAAATCCTCGATATTTGCCGGCTTGTACCGATGCTTCCGGTCGTCGTCATCGCCGCGATTCCGTTGGCTTTACTAGGCGATTGGCGCCCGTGGGGCAATGCGATGGCGATTCCGGTACTCGGCAATCCGGGCTTCGGCCAGTGGCTGGTTATCGCACTGGTGCTGATTATCGTGATTGACACTGTGCGCGGCATGATTGACGATTTGCGTCATGGGCAGGTTGGAGTCGATGTGCTGGCCGTGGTCGCGATCCTCTCCACCGTGGCCGTCGCCGAATACTGGGCAAGTTGGGCGGTGACGCTGATGATCACGTCTGGCGAGGCCATTGAGGAATACGCTCAAGCCAAGGCCGAGCGCAGTCTGACCGCGCTGATGGAGGCCGCGCCGCAGACCGCGCACGTCGTCAACCTGCCCGGTGTGGGGCGTGGGTCTGCTGCCGATAAGGGCGATTCGTCCGATGGCTTCCGGCGTGTGGGCTCGGCTTCGGCTGCGGCCGCCGCGCAACGCTTCGACACGGTGCCGGTCGAGCAGGTGCAGCTGGGCGACGTACTCATGGTGCTGCCGGGCGAAACCGTGCCGGTTGACGGCGAGCTGCTGTCCGGCACGGCCACGCTCGACCTGAGCAATATCAACGGCGAGCCGGTGCCGCGTGAAGTGTTCGCCGGTGCCCGCGTGATGTCCGGCGCGGTGAACGGCTCGACTGCATTGACCATGCGTGCCACCCAAGTGGCCGCCGATTCGCAGTACCAGCGCATCCTCGAGCTCGTGGCGTCCGCGCAGGAATCGCGGCCAGCCGTGGTGAAAACCGCTGACCGCTTGGCCGTGCCCTTCACCGTGCTTTCGTTGGTGATTGCCGGCGTCGCATGGGCGGTGTCCGGGGTGCCGACGCGATTCGCCCAGGTGCTGGTGTTGGCCACGCCCTGCCCGCTGCTCATCGCCGCACCGGTGGCATACATCGCCGGAACCGGACGCCTCGCCGCGGCCGGCGTGCTTATCAAAGCACAGGACGTGCTGGAAAACCTCGGCCGCGTCACGCAGGTGTTCTTCGACAAAACCGGTACGCTCACCGTCAAGCAGCCTCAGGTGGTGCGCGTCGAGATGTTGCCCGGCGCGGCGGCCCAGCTCGACGGGGACCATGTGCTGATGATGGCCGGCGTGGTGGAAAGCTATTCGGTGCATATCCTGTCCAAAGGCATCGCCAAGGCCGGAACGGAGGCGATGGCCAGACTGCGCCGGCAGTCCGAGAACGACGGGCGGCCATGCCCCGAGTCGGACGCCGTCTGGTTCGGCGTCGGCCGCGAGCATCCGGTCGTCAAGGACATCAACGAGGAAGCCGGCAAAGGCGTTTCCGGCGAAGTGAACGGGCACGTGGTGCGTGTGGGCCGGCTGTCTTTCGCCGCCGCCGGGAAGGACGGATTCCTGACGGCCGGCAACGCCGACCCCACTGGCCCGCGTCACGACCTGCGGCCCGGAACGGAGGCCGCCGGCGGAACGGAAGAGGATATCCTCACGCGCTTCGGCCTGCTGCAGCCGGACGAGATGGCGTCCTACGTGTCCATCGACGGCCGATTGATTGCACGCATCGTGCTGCGTGATGTGCCGCGCGCCAATGCCAGGACGGCGCTCGCCAAACTGCATGCGCTGGGCGTCGCCAGACTCGCCATGCTCACCGGCGACAAGCGCGCCTCGGCCGACATCATCGCGAACGAGGTCGGCATTGACGAGGTCCACGCCGAACTCTTCCCCGAAGACAAGGTCGCCGCCGTCAAGTCCGCCGCGGAAGACGGCAACGCCGTCACGATGATGGTCGGTGACGGCGTGAACGACGCCCCGGTGCTCGCCGTCGCCGACATCGGTGTGGCCATGACCGACGGCACCTCCACCGCCGCCTCCGAAAGCGCCCAGGTGGTCATCATGACCGATGACATCGCGGCCGTGCCGCGCGCCATCGCCATCGCCCGCCGCACCAAGCGTGTGATGCTGCAAGCCGTTATCGTCGGTCTTGCGCTCGCCGTGATCGGCATGATCGTCGCCGCGTTCGATCTCATTCCGGTCGTCGTCGGCGCATTCCTCCAGGAGGCCATCGACGTGGTGAGCATCCTCTGGGCCCTCACCGCCCTGATCGATCGAGATTAGGGAATACGGCCCGCCGCGTACCGCGACATGGAGCCGGCCGTCGCACCGATCGCATATCGGTGCGGCGGCCGGCTTGTTTTTTGTCGTCGCCTTCTTGCGTTCATGCCGTAAGGCCCATTCCGGGCGATGCCGATGCCGCCCGTCTCGAAGCGCGGAACCGCACCCGTCGGCATCCGGGCGAAATCCATTCCCGTGTGTTCCCTTGTGAACACAGGGTTTTCGGCGTCTCGTTAACGAAGACGTCATACGTGAGACGTTTTGGAAACACAAGGGCAACACGACGCGCGAAAGGGGTTGGGATAAATGGGCATGTAACTGCTTGAGCGTCGTGCGAGAGAGGAACAAGCGTATGGCGAAGTTGGGAATGATGCGACCGGTCGCGGCCGCTATGGTGCTCGCCGCGGTGGTCGCCTTGACCAGCGGCTGTGGCTGGGGCCGCACCGTGGCCGACAGAAAGGCCATGGAATCCGATGGCTCCGGCACTTCCGCGCAAAGCTGTGTGGATACCAGCGCAAAGAGCATCGCCATCGGTTTCGTGAACTCGCTGAGCGGCACCATGGCCCTCTCCGAGAAGACCGTGTCCGATTCGCTGCATATGGCGGTCGATGAGATCAACGCCAAGGGCGGTGTGCTCGGCAAGAAATTGGAAGTCGTGCAACAGGACGGCAAGTCCGAACCGGCGGTGTTCGCGGAGAAAGCCAAGACCTTGATCGAAAAGAACTGCGTGGCGGCGGTGTTCGGCGGATGGACCTCCGCGTCCCGCAAAGCCATGAAGCCGGTGTTCGAAGCGGACGACGCGCTGCTGTTCTATCCGCTGCAGTATGAAGGCATGGAGGCCAGCCCCAATATCTTCTATACGGGTGCGGCGCCGAACCAGCAGATCGTTCCCGCTCTCGACTATCTCAAGGAGCAAGGTCGCAGAAGGCTGTTCCTTGTGGGATCCGATTATGTGTTCCCCCAAACCGCGAACCGCATCGTGCGCGCCTATGCGAAACACAATGGCATGCAGATCGTCGGAGAGGAATACACGCCGATGGGTGCCACGGACTTCAGCACCATCGTCAATAAGCTCAAGGCCTCGGGGGCTGACGCCGTGGTCAACACGCTGAACGGTGATTCCAACGTCGCGTTCTTCAAGGAATACAAGGCGTCGGGTCTGCAGGCGGACAGTCTTCCCGTCATCTCCATGTCCATCGCGGAAGAAGAAGTCGCCTCGATCGGCTCGGACAACGTCAAAGGCCAGTTGACCGCATGGAACTACTACCAGACTTTGGGCGACGAGGAAAACAGGACCTTCGTGAAGGATTTCAAAGCCAGGTACGGGCATGACAGGCCGACCTCGGATCCCATGGAATCCGCCTACACCTCCGTGTACCTGTGGAAGGAGATGGTCGAGAAGGCGAAGAGTTTCGCCGTGGATGACGTCAAACGCGCCGCCGACGGCATCACGTTCGATGCCCCTGAAGGCACGGTCACCGTCGATGGCGAAAACCACCACATCTACAAGACGTCGTATATCGGCCGGATCGGCGATGATCGCCTGATCCATACCGTGTGGAAGTCCGATGGCCCCATCAAGCCCGATCCGTATCTCAAGGCGTATGCGTGGGCCGGGAGCCTGCAGAGCCCGGGTTCGGATTCGTCCAAGTGAGTGAAGGGAGAAGGAGGGATGAACATGCTTGCACCGCGGATTGTCGAGGGACTACCAAGCGGCTCGATATGGTCCCAGCAGGCCCGATTCGTATCTCAAGGCGTATGCGTGGGCCGGGAGCCTGCAGAGCCCGGGTTCGGATTCGTCCAAGTGAATAAAAGGAGATAGAGGGATGAACATGCTTGTACCGCAGCTGGTCGCGGGGTTGTCCAATGGCTCGATACTGCTTCTGGCGGCGCTCGGTCTGTCGTTGACCTTCGGGCAGATGGGCGTGATCAACAACGCGCATGGCGAATTCATGATGGCCGGTGCGTACACGGCGTACGTCATGAGCACGGTCTTCGCCAGCAAGACGCTTGCACTGGGCCTCGCGCTGGTCGCCGGTTTCGTGGTCGCGGGTCTGCTCGGCCTGCTGCTGGACGTGCTGCTGCTTTCGCGTATGCGCACCCGTCCTTTGGACACGTTGCTGGTCACATTCGGCGTTTCGCTGGTGCTGCAGCAGGTGGCGCGAGACATCTTCGGCTCCACGGGCGTCTATGCCCAAGCGCCGGAAGCGCTGACCGAGCCGGTCACATTGTTCGGGTACGATTTCCCGGCATCGCGGCTGTTCATCTTCGTGGTGTCGGTGGTGTGCGTGGCCGCATTGTACGCGGTGCTGAAGTTCACGCCGCTGGGACGCCGTATCCGTGCGACCGCCGAAAACCGCGATCTTGCCGAGGTCTCCGGAATCTCCACCGCAACGGTGGATCACCTGACCTTCTTCATCGGATCCGGTATCGCCGGTATCGCCGGTGTGGCTTTGAGCCTGCTCAACTCCATCAGCTATAACTTCGGTACCTCGTTCATCGTGCAGGCGTTCCTTGTGGTCGTCGCCGGAGGCGTCGGACAGCTCAAGGGCGCCGTCATCGCATCCTTCGCACTTGGCCTGTGCCAGTCCGCGATCGAGTTGCCGACCTCGTCGTCCATCGCGCAGATGTCCATTTTCCTGATCGTGGTGATCTTCCTGCAGTTCCGTCCTCAAGGTCTGGTCGCGGTCCGTTCCAGGAATCTGGCATAAGGCAAGAAGGGAGTGCATGTTATGGGATCTGTTGCCGCATTCGTCACCAAGTACCGTTCATGGATCGGTTCCATCGCCGCCGTCGCGTTGATCATCCTCGCGCCGACGGTCATGAGCGCGTACAGTCTGGGGCTGTTGTCCAAATACCTGTGTTACGCGATGGTCGCGGTCGGCATTGGCCTGGCATGGGGACAGGGAGGCATGCTGACCTTGGGCCAGGGACTGTTCTTCGGACTCGGCGCCTATGTGATGGCCATCCACCTGAAGATCGAAGAACTCGGTCCAGACGCGGTTCCCGACTTCATGGCACAGTACGGCATCGACAGACTTCCCGGATTCTGGGAGCTTTTCCGCAATCCGGTCGTCACCATCATCGGCGTCGCCGTGGTGCCGGGCGCCGTTGCGGCGGCCCTCGGTTGGGCCGTGTTCGGCAGAGGCGTGCGTGGCGCCTACTTCGCGATCCTTTCCCAAGCGTTGGTCGCCGCGTTCGCCGTGCTGCTTGTTGGCCAGTCCAAGACCACGGGCGGCACCAATGGCCTGAACGACTTCTCCGGTTTCTTCGGCTACGATTTGACCGACCCGGCCAACAAAAGGATGATCTACTACATTTGCGCGTTCTGCGTGCTGGGCATGGTGCTCATCGCCGATTGGATTCGTCATTCATTCATGGGCGAGCTCATCATCGGCGTGCGGGACCAGGAGAACCGCATGAAGTTCCTCGGCTACAATCCCGCTTCCATCAAAGTGTTCACGTTCTCCCTCGCGGCCGTGTTCGCGGGCATCGGCGGCGCCATGTTCGTACCGGTCGTCGGCATCATCTCCCCCTCCGACATCGATGTGATTCCATCCATCATGATGCTTGCCGGCGTGGTGATCGGGGGAAGGAGCACCCTGCTTGGTCCGGTCATCGGCACGCTGATCATTCGATTCGCCGAAACGCAGCTCTCCGAGGCCTGCCCGTCCGTTTGGACGTACGTCGAAGGCGCGATCTTCATCCTGGTCATCGCCTTCGCCCCGATGGGCCTTGGCCAGATCAGGAACTTCCGTCCATGGCTGGCCGGAAGGCTCGGCCGTGATGGCGTGAAGTCCACGGTGCCGAACGAAGCGGCGACGACCACAAAGGCGGTGAACGCATGAGCGACGAGAACAAGACCGAGGGCACAGAGCTGGATCAGCTGCGCGATGAGATGCGCCGGATGCGCGATGAAGCCAGACGCTTCCGCGATGAGGCCGCCAGGATGAAGGCCGAGATCGCCAGGGAGCGCCAGGAGCTTGCGAGCCAGCTCGCGACCCTGGACGCCCAGGGCGGCCAATGGAACGACTATCTCGAAATCCGCGGATTGCATGTCGAATTCGACGGGTTCGTGGCGGTCAAGGATATCGACCTGACCGTCATGCACGGTGATCTGAGGTTCCTGATCGGTCCGAACGGCGCCGGGAAAACCACGATCATCGATGCCATCACCGGACTGGTGCCGGCCACAGGCTCGGCCATGTTCGGAGGGGAGGAGCTTATCGGACGCAAGCCGAACGATATCGTCCGGCTGGGGGTCGGCCGCACCTTCCAGACGGCCTCCGTCGTGGAAGAGCTGTCCGTGCTGCAGAATCTGCAGCTCGCCGAAGGCCTGCACAAGAAGATGTCGGAATTATTCAGAAGAACCGAGGGAGCGTCGCGCAACATCCAGAGCATCATGGAAGTGTGCGGTCTCGTCGGCGATGCGGATAAGACGGCGGGTATTCTGCCGCACGGCAAGAAGCAGTGGCTGGAGATCGGCATGCTGCTCGTGCAGGACGCGCGTCTGCTTCTCCTCGATGAACCGGTCGCCGGCATGACGCCAGCGGAACGTCAGGCCACCGGTGAACTGCTCACGCGCATCAGCCGCAATCGCACGGTCGTCATCGTCGAACACGATATGGATTTCATGCGTCAATTCGCCGACTCGGTCACCGTGCTCAATCAGGGGCGGATCCTCGCCGAAGGCAGCGTCGAGGACATCCAGAACAACGAGGAAGTGGTCAGAATCTACCTTGGCGGAGGAGAAGATCGATGATGGCAGAGAACATGTTGGAGATCAGGGGATTGCGAACGGGCTATGGCAAGGTTTCCGTGGTCAACGACATCGACGTGTCCGTCCGCCCCGGTGAGTGGGTGAGCATCGTCGGCAACAACGGCGCCGGGAAGACCACCCTGTTGAAATCGGTGGTCGGTTTGCTCCCGGCGACCGGTGGATCGATCACCTTCGATGGCATGGATGTCACTCGCGTCGCGCCGAACAAACGCATCCGCATGGGCATGGCGTTTGTTCCGCAAGGCCAGCAATCCTTTGGGCAAATGACCGTGGACGAGAATCTGCGCGTGGTCGCCGACCGTTACGGCGCCGAAGCGCAGAGCCGGTATGACGAAGCGATGGAGGCGTTCCCCGTGCTGAGGGAGTTCGCCGACCGTCGTGCCGGTCTTCTCTCCGGCGGCCAGCGCCAGCAGCTATCCATTGCCAGGGCGTTGATCACCAGACCGAAACTGATGATTCTGGACGAACCCACGGAAGGCATCCAACCGAATATCGTGGCGGAAATCCAACGGTCCATCCGTTCGATGGCCGAAGACAAGGGCATCGCCGTGATGCTCGTCGAACAGAAAGTGCAATTCGCGGTCGAACGTGCGGATCGCTACTATGTTCTCGCCGCAGGCCGGTTCATCGGCGCCGGAGATGGCGGCGTCGGCGCGGTCGGGGAGGCGAAGGACGCCATGCGCGTCTGACGTGCCGGTCGCAGTCGGGTGGGGATGCCGGCCGCTCCACGGGCCCGGCAGTCCCGCCCGCGGCTTCGGCCATGATTCGCGGAAACATGGCCGTAGCCGTGACGTAATACGCGGTCTCTATGGTTACGCCCATAACGGATTCACGGATGGACGGGTCGGCGCGCGGTGCCCGATCCAGGTTCCCGTGACCTGCAAGGAGAGTGTCAGTGAAAGGTCTGCGACGAATCGTGAAGGCGGGATTGCCGTACTATATGGGAACGGCGATGCTGCATATTCTGGGCATCGGCATGCTGCTCATGGCGGCCGGAACGGCTCCCGTGCTGTTTGGGCTGGGAATGCTCGCCTACACGTTGGGTTTGCGCCACGCGTTCGATGCGGATCACATCGCGGCGATCGACAATACCGTGCGCAAGCTTATCCAGCTGAAAAGAAACCCGAACGGCGTCGGATTCTTCTTCTCTTTGGGTCATTCGACCATCGTGTTCCTCATGGCGCTGCTTCTGGGATTGTCGTCCAAGTGGGCTCAGGCGCATATGGCTGCGTTCCAGCAGATCGGCGGATACGTCGGCGCCACGGTTTCCGGAATGTTCCTGATTCTCACCGCGGTGTTCAACGCGGTCGTGCTTGTGGACATGGTCCGGGTCTTCCGCTCCATGAAAGGCCATCGCAAGGATTACGACGACAACGCGTTCAGCGCGATGCTCGACTCGCGAGGTTTCATCAACAGAATCTTCGGCAGGCTTTTCGCCTTCGTGACCAGAAGCTGGCATGTGTATCCGATAGGACTGCTCTTCGGACTCGGATTCGACACCGCCACCGAAGTCGCGTTGCTGGCCATGTCGGCCGGCGCCACGCAGTCGAACATCCCGCTGTACGGCACGCTTTGCCTTCCGATACTGTTCGCTGCGGGCATGAATCTCATGGACACCACGGATTCGGTGATGATGTCCAGCGCATACGAGTGGGCCTTCGACACGCCGGTGCGCAAGGTCTACTACAACCTGACCATCACCTCCGCTTCGGTGCTTGCCGCGGTGATGATCGGCGTGGTCGAACTGTTGCAGGTCATCGCCACGGCCATGAATCTTCGGAGCGGATTCTGGAACTGGGTGCAGGGAATCGACTTCAATTACCTCGGTTATGCGATGGTCGTGCTGTTCATCGGTTTCTGGCTCGTCTCGGTGCTGATCTGGAAATACGGAAAGGTCGAGCAGCATTGGGCGTGACCATCGCCGCCACGCGATCCGCGGCATCATCGGCGTGCGGGCGAGGGGAATCCTCCCGCGCACGCGCAACGGCAACACTGTGAGGCAATCAACGACAAGGGGTCGAATATGAGACTGACGCCAAGGGAAACCGATAAGCTGCTCCTCCATCTGGCGGGGGAATTGGCCAAGGAGCGAAGGGGCAGGGGGGTGAAGCTCAACTACGCCGAGGCGATAGCGCTCATCAGTTCGGAGGTGATGGAACGCGCCCGCGAAGGCAGGACCGTGGCGGAGCTCATGCACTATGGGCGCACCATCGTATCCGCGGATGACGTCATGCCCGGTGTCGCCGAGATGATCTCCGAAGTGGAGGTGGAGGCCACCTTCCCGGACGGCACCAAACTGGTCTCCATCCATGACCCCATCGAGACGACCGAGGAGCTCAAGCCGGGTGAATATATTCTCGCCGATGACGATATCGAGCTCAATCCAGACAGCGAGTCCATCGCGCTTGATGTGACCAATACCGCGGATCGCCCGATTCAGGTCGGTTCCCATTTCCACTTCTTCGAGGTCAACAAGTATTTGAGATTCGATCGCAAGGCCGCATACGGGAAGCATCTTGACATCGCGGCCGGCACCGCCGTGCGCTTCGAACCCGGTGAATCCCACAGGGTCGAACTCGTCGATTTCAGGGGCAGCCGTGAAATGCACGGCTTCAACGCGCTGACCGAAGGAAGGCTCGACGATCCCAAGGTGCGCGAGGCGGCGTTCGCCAGAGCCAAGGAGCAGGGCTTCCTCGGCTTCGATGAGGAAACGGAGGACTGAACATGAGAACCATCACCAGAAGCGACTATGCGGGCATGTTCGGGCCGACCACCGGCGATCGGGTGCGCTTGGGGGATACGGGTCTGTTGATCGAGGTCGAGAAGGACTACGCGCGTTATGGCGACGAATTAAAATTCGGCGGCGGAAAATCCTTCCGGGACGGCATGGGGCAGTCATCCGTCCAGAAGGACTCCGAATCGCCGGACACGGTCATCACCAACGCGCTCGTCGTCGATTACACCGGCATCTACAAAGCGGATATCGGCATCAAGAATGGGAAGATCAGCGCGATCGGCAAGGCCGGCAACCCGCAGACCATGGACGGGGTGACCCCGGGTCTTGCAGTCGGCGCGTGCACGGAGGCAATCGCCGGTGAAGGGCTCATCCTCACCGCCGGCGGCATCGACACCCATATTCACTTCATCGCGCCGCAACAAGTCCGCACGGCTCTTGCCGGCGGCGTCACCACCATGGTCGGCGGCGGCACCGGGCCGGCTGACGGCACCAACGCCACCACATGCTCGCCGGGCGCGTTCCACATCGCCCGCATGATCGAAGCCGCCGAAGCCATGCCGGTGAACGTCGCGTATCTGGGCAAAGGCAACGGGTCGTCGCCGGAACCATTGCGCGAGCAGATTCGTGCGGGAGCGGCCGGATTGAAGATCCACGAGGATTGGGGCGCGACCCCGGCCGTCATCGACACATGCCTCGGTGTCGCCGACGACATGGACGTGCAGGTGGCCATCCATACGGACACCCTGAATGAGGGAGGATGCGTCGAAGACACCATCGCCGCATTCAAGGGCCGGACCATCCACACCTATCACACCGAAGGGGCGGGCGGCGGCCACGCGCCCGACATCATCCGCGCGGCCAGTTTCCCCAACGTGCTCCCGAGCTCCACGAACCCGACCATGCCGTTCACCCGTAACACCATCGATGAACATCTCGACATGATGATGGTCACGCATCATCTTGACCGCAATGTGCCGGAAGACATCGCCTTCGCCGATTCGCGTATTCGCCCCGAGACCATCGGGGCCGAGGATGTGCTTCATGACCTTGGGCTGATCTCCATGATGAGTTCGGACTCGCAGGCCATGGGACGGGTCGGTGAGGTCATCACCCGTACCTGGCAGACGGCCGACAAGATGAAAAAGCAACGCGGCCCGCTCCCCGAGGATGCGCACGACTACAACCGCAACGATAATTTCCGTGTGAAGCGGTACGTGTCGAAATACACCATCAATCCGGCCATCACGCATGGCATCTCCGACTACGTCGGTTCCGTCGAAGTTGGGAAAATGGCCGATCTGGTGCTTTGGCAGCCGGCGCTGTTCGGCGCCAAACCGGAGATGATCATCAAGGGAGGATCGATCCTCCATGCGCGTATGGGCGACGCGAATGCGTCCATACCTACTCCCGAGCCGGTGCTGTACCGCGACATGTTCGGCGCGATGGGCAAGGCCTTGGGCTCCTCATGCGCCACATTCGTCTCGCAGGCCGCCCATGACGACGACATCGCCGGCCGGCTCGGTCTCGAACGGCAGGTGCTTCCGGTGCGCCGCTGCCGTGGCATCGGTAAGAAGGATCTGAAGTTCAATGACACCATCGCGGATATTCAGGTCAACCCCGAGACGTTCCAAGTGAGCGTCGACGGCGAGCCGATCCACAGCGAACCGGTGGCGGAACTGCCGTTGGCGCAGCGGTACTTCCTGTTCTAGACGCCGAAGAACGGGTGCCCGCGCCGCCATGCGTGAGGACGCGGGCACCCGCCCACCGGAAAGGAGGGCCTCGTTGCCGAATCGTTTCCCCGTGTTTACATGCCCGCCCTTTTCGGCGTCTAGCGTTCTACGTGACCATCACAGGCAATGCAAACGAAAGGCGGCAGCAGGCTCATGATCGCCAACCGCATCTCCGGCAACATCATTTCGGACACATTCTCCGACGGCAAGCTGAACGTTCCGATCGAATTCGAATGGTTCGAGGCCGATAAGAAGCGCATGCGCAAAGTCGCCGCCGACGGCACCGAGTTCGGCGTCGCGGTCGGCGCCACCATCGCAGACGGCGATGTGCTCGCCGAAACCGCCGACAAACGCTATTTCGCCCGTATCCGCACCGCGCAGCTCATCGAGATCCCGGTGCATTCCATGAAGGAGATGGGGCGTCTGTGCTTCGAACTGGGCAACCGCCATCTCAGCCTGAAGGTGGAGGACGACCGCGTGCTGGTGCCATACGACCATCCGACCATGGAATACACGAAGAAGATCGGATTCGATCCGCGCGTCATCGAGGGCGGATTCGACGGATTCCTCATCGTCAAAGCGCATGCCGGCGCCGGCACCATCGTTCCGGGCACGAACAAAACCACCGGCGATCTGGCCGAAGAAGAGCAGGAGGCCGAACGGCATGAGCCCCACGCCCATGCCGTCGGCGAACATCACCACGAGAACAGCGAATACGAAGTCAACGGCGTATTGCATCGCGCCGACGGCATGCATTCGCACGATCACGGCCAAACCTGGCATATGCACTGATGCCGTCCGTACACATGAAGGAACACACGATGCCCCATGCCGGCTTCCCGGCTGATGAATGCGCCCTGCGTCATCTTGCGATGCTGCAGGTGTGCGACAGTGTTTTTCCCGTCGGCGCATTCGCCTTGTCGAACGGCATGGAGACCTTCGTGCAACGCGATCTGCTGCGGTCCTCGGCTGATTTCGAGCAATATCTGAAAGACTATGTGGAGGTTGCCGCATACCGCGAGATCGGGCAGATGGTGATCGCGGGCAAGATGGCCGCGGGCCGCGACCCCGATGACGCCGGTTTCGTGAACGGACTCGCCGAGCTCGACGCATTGTGCGTGGCCTTGCAGTCGGCGAGGGAGATTCGTGAGGGGCAGAACCGCATGTGCATGCGCATGATCAAACTCGTCGATCAGATGGAGGCCCAACCGTTGCAGCCCGTCGATTCAAGGCGCGGGCATGGCGTCGACCGCGGGGAGGCGTCCAAACGGGGAGGCACCGCCCGTCCGCGCACCATTCCACACGTCGACCGGTACAAGCGACTCGTGGATTCGGGAACCTGTTTCGGCATGCACGCGATAGTCATGGGTCTGTATGCCGCCGACAAGGCGACATCGCTGCGGGACGCGGCCGTCACCTATTGCTACTCGCTGCTCAGCGCACTTACCGTCTGCGCGGTCAAAGCCGTGCCGATCAGCCAATATGCAGGGCAGGTGGCGCTCAGTCGTGCGTTTCCCGAAATCGTCGCCGCGGTCGATCTGGCGCTCACGCTTACTCCCGATGACCTGGGTGTATCCGGGGCGTACATCGACATCGCGGCCATGCAGCACGAAACGTTGTACTCACGGTTGTACATGAGCTGAGCAGACGGAGCACGATACCACAGTGTTGAAAGAAAGGAACATCATGAGTTATGTGAGAATCGGCGTGGCGGGACCCGTTGGCTCCGGCAAGACCGCTCTGATCGAGCGGCTGACCCGCAAGATGGCCGACGATTATTCGATATGCGTCGTGACGAACGACATCTACACGAAGGAAGACGCCGAATTCCTGATCGCCAATTCGCGCCTGCCCGAGGACCGGATCGTGGGTGTGGAGACCGGAGGATGCCCGCACACCGCCATTCGCGAGGACTGCTCGATGAATCTGGAGGCGTGCGAGGCGATGGCCATGTCTCACCCGGACGTGGACATCATCTTCGTGGAATCCGGCGGGGACAATCTGTCCGCGACGTTCAGCCCCGATCTGGCGGATGCGACGATCTATGTGATCGCCACCGATGAGGGAGACAAGATTCCCCGCAAGGGAGGGCCGGGCGTGACGCGTTCCGATCTGCTGGTCATCAACAAGACCGATATCGCGGATCTGGTGCACGCCGATCTGAATGTGATGGCGCGCGATTCCGAGAGGATGCGTAACGGCCGACCGTACCTCTTCACCGATCTGATGAACGACAAGGGCGTGGACGACGTCATCGCATGGATCAGGAAATCGGTCTTGTTCGAGGACATGCGGTGACGGCATGAATCACGCCATCGCACGACCACGCACCGCACGACCGTAAGAGGGGCGTATGCCGGAAAGCACATTCCGCATGTCCACGGCGTTCCGTCATGGGCGCACCAAAGTGGACGACCTGTATTTCGAGGCGCCATTCAAGCTGATGACGCCGTTTCATGACGGCGCGCACACGGATTGCATGGTCATGCTCGCATCCCCCGGTTTCCTCGGCGGCGATGTGGCGCATATCGATTGCACGTTCGGAGCCGATACCGATACGACGATGCGCACGCAGAGCTACGAGAAAGTACTCGACACGGCTGACGGCGAGGCGAAACGAACCATCGACCTGACGGTGCTGGACAACGCGAAAGCCGTGTTCCTGCCGTTCCCGGTCATCCCGTTCGCGCACTCGGTGTTCTCGAACGTCACGAACGCCCATATCGGTGCGCAATCGTCATTCATGTATGCGGATGTGGTCACCTGTGGTCGTGTGGGCATGGGGGAGCGGTGGAAGATGCGGCGGTTCAGCAGCTCCACTCGCGTTTATGTGGACGAGACGGGCGAGGAGGGCGGTCCCCGGTCTCGCCCCCGTGGCGACGGGGAGGAATCCGCCCCGCGTCTGGTCTTCGCCGACCGCCTGCTGCTGGAACCGGACCGCTTCACGTATACGGATACGGCCATGTGGCGGGAGTTCACCCACTGCGGCATGGCCTATCTGCACGTTCCCCGCCGGGAATCAAGGCGGACGCAGATGACGGCGGAGGACGAGCTCGTCGAACGGATTCGTGCACTGGCGCACGATCGTGGGCCGAGAGGCGAGATCGGCGTGAGCCGCCAGAACGAGGGGATCGCGGTGCGTCTGCTCACCGATCGTGGGGACGACGCCTTCGGGTTCCTTGCCGAAGTCGCGCAATTGCTGCGGTAGATAATCGAACACTCGCGCACGGCGTGTCGAATAATGGGTTCTCGGGGGATTCTCGGGGGGGGGGTGCTCCCCTGGCGAATGAGTGAACACCGAACGCCGCGATGATCATGCGGATGTGGGGAAGGGGGTCCGCACATCCATGAGATGAACCATGGCCCGGTTGTTCGGCTCTCCGGCCAATATAATGTTTCCCCAACGAAGGAGCGGCATGAATTACCTTGGAGGTCGCGGATGGGGCTTTCCGGGAGTGTCGGTCAGGAGTGGTGGGCAGTTCTGGGAATCGATGTGATTCGCGCTTCCTGGAAGGCCAGACGCCGTCTGCTGATGAGGAGAAAGCTGCTCTCCGTTACGACCATTGTGCTGGTGGTGTTGGGATTGGGGGTGATTGCCATGCCGTCCGTGTTGCAGGCAAGGGCCGCCGCGGCCCAGTCCAGCGTCGTCATGCGTTCGGAGCGTGAAGTCTCCGGCTGGTCGAACCAGCGGACGGAGGGCAAGCTCAAGGAGGCCCGTGCGTACAATCGCGCCCTTGCCGCCCGCGGCCAGTACATCTTCGGCGAGACGCGCGACCCATTCACCGATTCCACCGGATCGGTTTCCGACAAGGCATACGAGTCGGAGCTCGATGCCGGCGATGGGGTCATGGGCTCGATCGTCATTCCGAAAATCGGCGTGAACCTTCCCATCTACCACGGCACCTCGGAATCCGTTCTCGAACTCGGAGCGGGACACCTGTACGGCAGCAGCTTGCCGGTCGGCGGCGCCGATACGCATACGGTCATCACCGGTCACAGGGGTTTGGTCAAAGCACTGATGTTCACCCGTCTCGACGAATTGAAGCCGGGCGACGTTTTCCGTATCACGGTGATGGGGAAAACCCTCGGATACAGGATCGACCGTATCAGCGTGATCGAACCGTCCGATGTGTCGAAACTCAGAATCGTCACAGGCGAGGATCGCGTCACTTTGATGACGTGCACGCCGTATGGCGTGAACACGCACCGGCTGCTCGTCTCCGCCCTGCGTGCCGATATCCCGGCCCAGACGTCCACTTCGATGGGCAATGGGCTGTGTCCCCTGCCCGCCCCCGTGCTGATGATGTATGCCCTTGCCCTGCTGGGCGCGCCCCTGATACTGCAACGCCCGATTGAGGTGTCCCGGCACAGCTCCGGCGTGATGATCGTTCATGCCCATGGAAGGGTCTCGAAATGAGAACGCCGATGAACCGACGGGGAAATCTCCTCGGGGGGGGGGTATCGCATTGGAGCCGCAGACGCGGGGAATAGGCCTCGCGTTCATCCGCATGTCGTAGACGGAGGCGATGCCGCCCCGCCCATTCCGGTCGTTCATACCCATAACGGCGTAAGCATAGGCGCCGACTGGCCTGATCGTCACAGATCATAGCAACAGGATTTCGCGTGTCCCGTATGTCACGGCGCGCGGCCCGTTCGGCCAGCAGACCGGGCGGTTCCATGACAAGAAGGAGAGTTCCATGAGGCTCAAGAACATCACGGCGATGGTGGCTGCCATCGCCACCGCCGCGAGCCTGGGCACCGTCGCCGTGGCCAGCGCCGACGCCCAGACCGTCACCACCGGCGACGCGACCATCACGCTCAATGCCCAGACCGCCGGGCAGCTGACCGGTCACACGTTCAAGGCCGTGAAAATCGCGTCCTACGACGTGTACGGCACCGAGCCGAACCAGAGCGTCACCCTCAGGACCGAGGATGACGTGAAGGCGGAAGTCGTCAAGTATCTCACCGCCACGAGCCACTACGCCGAGACGGACGGCGACCCGCTCGCCTGGGCGCAGCAGCAAAACGACCCCAAGCTCGACCAGTCCGGCGCGAGCCCGTGGCTCGGAGACGGCACCACCCGCGGCCTTGCCGATGCACTCGCACCTCAAGCGAAGAGCGCCTTCACTCCGGTCATCAACGGCACGACCGCCACATTCACATTGACCAGCCCGGGCCTGTGGCTGATCGTGGACCAGGCCGCGACCGACGCAAGCAGCAGGTCGCTGCCGATTCTCGCCGGCACGCCGCTGACCATCAACGGCAAACAGGTGTCCACCGGCCGGATCGCCATGAAGAACCAGACCGCATCGGTCAGCAAGACCGTCGCCGACCAGACCGTCGCGGCCGGACAGGACGCCTCCTATACGATCACGACCGCGATCCCGAACTACGTGGGGTACAAGGTCCAGGGCTACCAGTTCACCGTGTCCGATACGTTCGACGCGAACGCACCGCTGTCCTATAAGCCCGGCACCCTGACCGTCAAGGTCGGTGGCCAGGTGCTGACTGCCGACAAGGACTACACGGTCACCGGTTTCGACGCCACGTCGAAGACCTTCACCATCGACCTGAGCAAGTACATCACCGCCAACGGTTTCTTCGGCACCTCGGCGCCCAAGCCCGAGTCCACGTTCACGGACGCCGATCTGGTCGGCAAGACCGTGACCGTCGAATACAAGGCCACCGTGACCGGCAGCACCGGCAACGCCGGCGCGGCCAACAAGCCGGCGATCAAGTACCCGAACGATCCGACCAACAACGAGAACAAGCAGGAGGTCCCGGGCACCCCGGTCAAGGTCTTCAACTTCGACTACACCCTGCTCAAGAAGGATAAGACCACCAACACCACGCTCGAAGGCGCCAAGTTCGCCATCAAGCAGAACAAGGCGGACGGCAAGTACCTCGCCTACACCACCGGTCAGGGCGGCAAGGGCGCCTGGAGCGAATTGGCCGCGAAGCCAGAATCCACAGCCACCGGCACCGCCGCCGGCGTGTTCGCCACCGGCCAGGACGGCAAGGTCAGGTTCCCCGCCCTTGACGAAGGCAAGTACACCATCGAGGAGATCGCCGCCCCGGCCGGCTACACCAACGTGGGCGTGTCCTTCAGCTTCGAAATCAAGGCCAACCTCACGGGAACCGGCGCCGCCCAGACCGCAAGCCCGACCTATGCGATCGACGCCGATAGCGCCACCGGCAGCGACAGGTGGGGGCTGGTCTCGAACGGCAACGGCGCCGAAGCGACCGTCGAGAACGTGAAGAGCATCACCCAGCTGCCGCTCACCGGTGGCGCGGGCACCATGCTGTTCACCGTGGTCGCGGTCCTGCTGATCGGCGCCGGCGTGACCGTCGGCGTCAAATCCCGCAAGACGAGCGCCATCGCCTGAATGATGTGACGGACCTTCCCCGATCGCGCCCTGTTCGGGAGACGTTCGTCCGGCGCGAGGTGGGTTCCCATGCATCCACCATGGGAACCCACCTCTATCGCATATGCCGTCGCGTGTGAAGAGAAGCAATGATGACAAGGGAATTCACCGACTCTGAAATCAGATACCTGCGGAGCCTGCGGGCGGTCGATACCGTCACGCCCACCAGAATCATCTACTCATCGGAGTTCAAGAAACGGTTCCTGCGCGAATACCTGAACGGCAAAAGCCCCTCCGCCATCTTCCGTGATGCGGGACTGCCGAACGTGATCGTCGGAAGGAAACGAATCGAACGATGCACGCATCGTTGGATCACCGTCGAACGCGAGAAACGCGCCGCGGCCGCGGGCGTCCCCGCCCCCGATCCCGATTCGGAGAATGTCGACATGCTCCTTGACGAGACCCGGAAACTGGTCGATGACCTCTCCGCCGCACTGTTGCGCGTCGAACGCATCATCGACATGCTCAAGCGCGAACACGACCAAGAGGCGAACCGGCCGGGCGGCGAGATGCGCCCGCATCCCCACGAATGATCCCTATCGCAACGGAAGGCTTTGCGCTAGGCTAGAGCGTGTGACTGAATCCGTGAATACTGAACTCCGCATTGCTGTAATCGGCGCCGGGCCGGCCGGCGTCTATTCCTCCGACATCTTCCTGCGCCAGCTCAAGAAGTTGGGTGAGGGACTCGGCCTTGGTGCCGAAGCGCGCATCGACCTGTTCGAAAAACTGCCGGTACCTTTCGGGCTGGTGCGTTACGGCGTGGCTCCGGACCACCCATCCATCAAGTTCATCGCCTCCGCGCTTGAGAAGACGCTCGACAACCCGAACATCCACCTGTACTGCGATGTGGAATTCGGCAAGGACGTGACCCTCGACGAACTGCTGGCCCGCTATGACGCCGTGCTGTTCGCCACCGGCGCGGTCAAGGACAAGCCGCTGAACCTGCCCGGCGCCGATCTCGAAGGCGTGTACGGCGCCGCCAAGTTCGTCGAATGGTACGACGGGTACCCCACCGGTGCCCGCGAATGGCCGCTGACGGCCGAGAACGTCGCCGTGATCGGCGGCGGCAACGTGGCCATGGATGTGGCCCGCGAGCTCATGCGCGACGCCGACGACCTCAAGGCCAAGACCGACATTCCGGACAACGTGTACGAGGGCATCGGCCAGAACAAGGCCAAGGTGCTCCACCTGTTCATCCGCCGTGGCGTGGCCCAGGCCAAGTTCAGCGTGCAGGAACTGCGCGAGATGGAGAAGCTGCCCGGCGTGCAGCTCATCATCAACGAAGGCGACTTCGACTTGGACGACGAGACCATCGAGGTGGCCGGCAAGGACAAGCTCACCCGCCAGATGGTCGAGGAGCTGTTCGCCATCCGCGAGATGGCCGAAGACATGGAAGATGACGGCGACGTCGACTTCGAAGGCAACCCGGCCGACCGCAAGTACTACGTGCACTTCAACTCCGCCCCCACCGAGATTCTCGGCGAGGACGGCAAGGTCAAGGCCATCCGCGTGGAACGTACCGAGACCGGCGCCGATGGCAGGATGCGCCGCACCGGCGAGTTCACGGACTACCCGGTCGAGGCCGTCTACCATGCCATCGGCTACCGGCCCGCCGAAGCCCCCGGCATCGCCTACGATGCGAAGGGCGCGCACCTCGCCAACGCCAACGGCGACGGTCGCGTCACCACCGAGGCCGACGGCGGCGAGATCCGCGAACGCCTGTATGCCACCGGTTGGGCCAAGCGCGGCCCGGTGGGTCTGATCGGCTCCACCAAATCCGATGCGCTGGCCATCGTGACCAACATGCTCGAGGATCTGGCCAAGGCCGCTGAAGGTGGCCGTGTGGCAGCCGACCGCGACCCCGAATCCATCGACCGACTGCTGGCCGAGCGCGGCATTCGCCCGATCGACTTCGCCGGCTGGAAGAAGGTCGATGCCTTCGAGCGTGCCGAGGGCGCCAAGGAAGGCCGCGAACACAAGAAGGTCATCGATCCCGAGCAGATGCGCGAGCTCGCCCACGCCTGACGGTTCGCCCACGCCGTCCGGCACCCGTCCGTACCCGCGCCCCGTGTGGGCGCGGCCGGGCGGGCGCGGCCGGGTGGACCGGGCGAATATTCGACATTGCGCTTGGCGCATATCCAGCAATCATTCAGCCTGCGACTTTAGTGTGTGCAATATGGATGCCAAAGTACGGGTGCACGGCCACTTCAACGGCCTGAAAACGACGTTGCTCTTTACCCTGATGTGGGCCGTCATCATGCTCATCTGGTGGGCCACGGGCGGCAGCAGGCAGACGTTGGGCGTCTATATCGTCATCGGACTGGTCACCACGTTCGGCACCTACTGGTTCTCCGACAAACTCGCCATCTCCTCCATGGGCGCGCGGGAAGTCAGCGAACAGGAAGCCCCGGAAATCTACCAGATCGTGCGTGAACTGAGCGCCAAGGCCGGTAAGCCGATGCCGCGCATCTACATCGCCCCCACCATGAGCCCGAACGCCTTCGCCACCGGACGCAACGAACGGCACGCGGCTGTCTGCTGCACCCAAGGCATCCTGCAGATTCTCAACGCCCGTGAACTGCGTGGTGTGCTGGGCCACGAACTCATGCACGTGTACAACCGTGACATCCTGACCTCCGCCATCGCCTCCGCCATGGCCACCGTCATCTCCTACCTGGGCTACTCCCTGATGTACTTCGGCAACGACCGGAGCGACGACCGTAACGATTCCGGCGGACTCGGCCTGATCGGCGCGTTGTTGAGCATGATTCTCGCGCCGATCGCCGCCTCCCTGATTCAGATGGCCATCTCCCGCACGCGTGAATACGACGCCGACGAGGACGGAAGCCTGCTGACCGGAGACCCCGAAGCCCTCGCCTCGGCGCTGAACAAGATCTCCTATGGCGCGCAGGCCGAGCCGATGCGCAAGACCGCGGGCACCCAGTCCGTTTCCGCGATGATGATCGCCAATCCGTTCTCCATGGCCGGCTTCTCGCGCCTGTTTTCCACCCATCCGCCGACCGAGGATCGCATCGCGCGTCTCATGCAGATGGCCAACGAAATGAACGGCACGCCGATCGCTCCGCCCACCTACTCCACACGAACTATTCGCTAAGTGCCTCCTACGTAGGTCTCCATCATTGTTTTTTCGTTGTTCATGGGTGAGCCACGTCTTTGTCGGGCAACTGTAATCGCTGTTTTCTAGCGTGTACTCGCTGATGTCGCTGAACCATGGAAACACGTGAGCGCATGAGCATGAACACAAGGAGAAAACAATGAAAAGACGTTACGCTGTACCTGTGGTGTCAGCTGTGGTTATGGTGCTAGCTAGCGTTCTGGCAGCTCCGTCCGCGCATGCCGAGCAGTCTGCAACATGGGATTTGCCGCGAGATAAGGATGTCGTGGCACGATTCGGTTTCGGCAGTGATATTCACGTGGGGCGCGACAGCGGCAAATATGGTTCTGCTGTAGACAAGCTCAAGAATGCGTTGAACGCTTACCGCCAATCGGGCGTAGATGCGGTCGGTTTTTCCGGCGATCTTACTGATTCCGGTCAAGTCGGCCAGTACCAGACCTTGATGGATACGTTGAACACCGGCACGGATGATTCCGAACAGGTCATTCTGGCTATGGGCAATCATGAAACACTTGATGCGGGTGTGTCAGATTCGCCGCAACGTTTCAAGAAGTACACCGGGCAAGATATGAACAAACTGGTCGAAGTCAACGGCGTCGATGTCATCACGATGGGACCGCAGAACGAGGATGACGATTATCGGGCGGATTACGATTTCCTGAAGACTACGCTTGACCGCATCACCTCTCGGGCGAACTACGATCCGAACCGCCCGATTTTCGTGCTGACCCATCACGGCGTGCAGAATACCGCCTATGTGACCAACGAATGGTACGGCGAGTACGGTGCCGGTACCGACCACGACCTGGTGAAACTCATGCAACAGTATCCTCAGATCATTCAGGTTTCCGGACACTCCCACGCCACGTTGGAAGACGCGCGCTCAATTGATCAGAGCTTGGGATACACCAGCATCCAAGACGGTACGATTGGCGCCTATTTCGAGAATGAAAGCGGCAAGGTGGATCCTATTACCGGTACTGCCGCCACTCGGCCGGCCGATTCCGAGCTGGCCTCGCAGGGGTTGTTGGTCGATGTGTATCGGGACGGCACGGTGAAAGTGCATAGGATGAATTTCGCAACCGGCACGTGGATATATCCTGACGAACCATGGACCATTACCGCCGATGGAGCCAAGGCTAACGTGTATGGCAAGAATCGTCCAAGTACCCCGGCCATGTTCCCGGACGGCGCGTCGGTAGGCTTTGACACTGCGAAGACCACCGGGAACAGTGCTGCTGTCACCTTCCCGGCAGCCAAGCCCGCTGACGGCACGAACAACAATATGATTCACTCATATCGCATCACGATGACGCCTAAGAACGGCGGCGAGACGGTATACAAATCCGTGTTCAACGATTATTACTATGCCAAGGCTGGGGTCGGGGCTGCTGGAGCCGTGCCGACCCAGAAAAGCAGGTGGTCCGTTACCGTTAAAGGCCTGACGCCGCAGACGGAATACACAGCCACGGTCGAGGCGCTGACCTCGTTTGAAGAGGAGAACGGGGCTGCCGGTGCCGTGATCGCCAGCGGCCAGACAAGTGTGACCACCAATGAGGCCCCTGCTCCCAGCCCGATGTTCGATGTTGATTTTGGCAGTGGCTCGGCCGATGACTACTACGCTCACCAGTCCGTTAAGCAGGGTGGCGTTTCCACAATCGAGGATAACGCCGAGCTCGGCCAGCAAGTGCTGCATGTGCGTGGCGGAGATGGTGGATACCGGTACACGATGGAAGACGAGGACTACAACGCCATCGCCAACGGATTCACCACGGATGTCGTATTCTCGATTGCGGATGTGCAGAAGGACCAGTGTGTCTTTTCCAATCAGCAAAATGCGGGATTCGGCTTTGAAGTCGAGAACGGCAAACTGGAATTCTGGCTGAATGCCGGGAGTGGCCGAGCCAAGCCAGCAGTGGCTATTCAGCCCGATACTTGGTATCACGCCAGTGCCGTATACGATGGCAACACCGTAACGCTGTATTTGAACGGCGAGAAGGTTGATTCGGCGTCGGCTAAGAGCGGCTTGGTGATTCCGTCCAACGGCGCAAAATACTTCTTCATCGGTGCGGATACCAGCGGCTCTGGCGCTCCGGAATACCAGATGAAGGAAGGGTACGTTGCTCTTGCGCGCATCTCCAGCCAAGTGTTCTCTGACGATGAAGTTGCCGCATCATATACCAACGCGATGGGCGACGGCCCGGCCGCCAAGCAAACGGTGCGCCAGGCCTTGACTGCGGCTAAGCGTGTGGTTGAAGCTGGCCAGGGAAACTATAGCGATGCAACGTGGTCTGCGTTCGCCGATGCCTATACCACTGCGCTGGTGCGGGTCGAAGACTTCCGTGCCGCCCCGGCCGACCTCAATGCCGCTGCGGTCGCCCTGCGTTCAGCACAGCAGGCATTGCAGGAAACGAATAGCGGAGATGACGGGAATGGCGGCAATGGCGGGGACGGTGGATCAGACGCTGGTGGCCAGGATGCTAATCAGACAGGCGGTTCGCACGATTCCGATTCCGGCGCGGACAAGTCCTCCGCCAGTCAGGAAGCCAATGCTGCTGACCGTTTGAGCGCAACAGGTGTGAACACGGCTGGATTGTTGGCCGTAACACTGGTACTTGTCGGTGCGACGCTGACGCTGAAAGTCGTTCGGCGTAGATAGGGCCGGAAAGGCAATTCGGGCATTGTCTAGATGTGAATAACACCAAAGGCGTGTGGTGGAGCATTGTTCAAGTTCCGGCACACGCCTTTTCCAGGTAGAGAAGTCATGCTAAAGTGACTCTTCGTGCAATACGCCAAGAGTGTTGGCAGCGCACGTGCGGACATAGTTCATCGGTAGAATGAAAGCTTCCCAAGCTTTAGAGGCGGGTTCGACTCCCGTTGTCCGCTCCACTTGTCTCAAATGGTGAGACCATCCAATCATTCCAACGTTTTTTTTAATCTTGTAGACACCTGCTCAATCACTTGGTCTTTTGATGAGATAGTGATTCCTGCGGCATGAGGGGAGGCTTCTGATGCGTGGTCAACAGCGCGCCATTAGGGTTTTGTTTGTCGCGCAGGGACTGAGTCTCGCTGCGATGAGCGTTGACCTAACGGTCACTGCGCTCGTGGGCAGCGAGCTGGCCCCATTCGCGTGGATGGCGACGATACCGATCGCCTTGATCGCGTTGGGGACGGTGTTCGCCAATACCTTCGTCAATCGCCTCATCGCCCGCGTCGGGCACAAGCATGTGTTCGAGGTCGGGGCGGTCATCGCCATATGCGGCGGAATCAGCTCGTTCTGCGCGGTATGGTTCCACAATTTCCCGCTTCTGTGCGTCGGCACGTTCGCGGTCGGCATCTATCAGGCGGCCTCCAACTACTACCGTTACGCGGCGGCCGATCTCAACCCCAATACAAAGGACCGGGCCGTGTCCGTGGTGCTGTCCGCCGGCGTCATCGCCGCGATCGTCGGCCCGTTGCTGGCGACGTGGGCCGAGGGACTGTTCCCCGTCCACTACGCAGGCTCCTATCTCATCGTAAGCGTCCTCGGCATACTCGCTCTGGCGACGGTGGCGATGTTCCCGGCAGACCAGCAGATCGGAGGCACACGGCAGCCCGTTGGTTCGGCGCAGAAGGTCGGCCTGCTTGAGCTTCTGCGCCGCCCGCGCTTTCTGCTCGGCATCGCCCTGGGGTTCACCGTGTGCTGCGCCATGACCATGATCATGGCCGGCGCCCCGCTGGTGATGGAACATGTGCTGCACGAATCCGACGGCACGCGCATGCAGGCCATGCAACTGCACATGCTCGGCATGTATCTGCCTATGGCATTGATTCCACTGCTCAACTCCAAGAAACGCTCTCACACGGTCTTTGTATCTCTTGCTCTAGGGCTAGGACTTGCCAGTTGTGTGCTGGGGCTTGGTCAGAACGCTCCGCTCGTCGCGATGGCATTGCTGGGCATCGCCGTCGCTTGGGCGCTCGGCTACAACGAGGGCACGGTGTTGCTGGTGAGCTCGTATTCCGCCGACGAAGTGGCGTCGGCCAGAGGCAAGGGCGAGTTCTTCCTCGTATGCGGACAGGTCATCGGCAGTCTGTTGGCCGGCTCCGTCATCGAATTCCTCGGATGGCGGACCATGCTGGCGATCCTGACTCTGCTGTTTGTGCTGACATCTGGTATCGCCATCAACAGTCGAAAGGCTATCGCCTAGCTTTAATTCGTTAACAATGTCTGGCTCCCCTCTCTGAGGGGAGCCGGAATTAACAAACGAATCAACGGCGTGGGATACTAGCGCGCGGCGGCGAGATCCAGGCCGGCCGCGTTGGCGACCCTGCGCCACCAGTCGACCAGCACCGGCATGGTGGCGTGCGCGTTCAACCCGCTGGGCTGGGGAATCACCCACAGCTGCGCGCCTCCGAACCGGTCGGTCTCTTCCGCGGTGAGGTCCTGCAGCCCCAGCGCGGCGGACTTATCGGCGAACGCCTGTCGGTACGCCGTGATGCCCAGTATCGCAATGGCCCGGGGATGGACCCTCGCGCACAGCTCCCGCAGCCGATCGGCGCCCTGACGCAGCTCGGCGGTGTTCAGCTCGCTCGCTTTCGCGGTGGCGCGATTGACGAGATTGGTAAGCCCGATGCCGCGGTCGATCATCATGCGCTCATCGCGAAGGCGCAGGCCGTAACTGGCGTCCACCTGCCACGGCGTGAGCCCCGAGGCGAAAAGCGACGGCCAGAATCGGTTGCCGGGATAGGCGAAGGGTGCGTTGACCGCGGCCGTCCATAACCCGGGGTTGATGCCCACGATAAGCAGTTTGGGGTGCGGGCAGCGGATGTCGTCGACCGTGCCGTCGACGAAACCGGCGAGCTCGGTGCGCTTCGGCCGCCGGCCTTCCAGCGGAGAATGTCGAATATCGCTCACGGGTTCCATGGTAGTCGCGCCCCGTTCCGACGGCATACCGCCATTCGGTGAGCTCCGCGCCTCGCGGGCAAGGTGATCTTGCGCACATTCGCCGCCGAGGCCTCCCCGACAATGCGATTCGTCACTCGGCGGCGGGATAATGGAAACCATGACTATCGCAACTGCCGAACGCTATGCCGAAATGCTGGATGCCGCCCGCCACGGCGGATACGCCTATCCCGCGATCAACGTGACCAGCACGCAGACGCTCAACGCCGCGCTGCAGGGATTCGCCGAGGCCGAGTCCGACGGCATCATCCAGGTGTCGGTCGGCGGCTCCTCCTACTTCTCCGGCCAAAGCGTGAACGACCGCGTGGTCGGGTCGCTCGCGTTCGCCGCATTCGCGCACGAGGTGGCGAAGCGCTACCCGAACATCACGGTCGCGCTGCACACCGACCATTGCGCCAAGCAGTACCTGGACGGCTGGGTCCGCCCGCTGCTCGCGCACGAGGCCGAACAGGTCAAGCGCGGCGAAGAGCCGACGTTCCAGTCGCATATGTGGGACGGCTCAACTGTGCCGCTGGAGGAGAACCTGGACATCGCCGCGGAGCTGCTCGAGAAATCCGTCCGCGCGCATACGGTGCTGGAGATCGAGATCGGCGCGGTCGGCGGCGAGGAGGACGGCCATTCCGCGGAGATCAACGAAAAGCTGTATTCCACGCCGACCGACGGCGTGCGCGTGGCGGAGCGGCTCGGCCTCGGCGAGCACGGCCGCTATATGGCCGCTTTCACCTTCGGCAACGTGCATGGCGCATACAAGCCGGGTGTGGTCAAGCTCCGCCCGGAACTGCTGCGCGACATCCAGTCCGAAGTGTGGGACGCGGCCCTCGACGGCCGTCTTGGGTCGCTGGGCGCGTCGGCGGTGTCCACGTGCGCGCTGCCGGACATGCCCGAGCGCAAGCCCTTCGCGCTGGTGTTCCACGGCGGTTCCGGCTCCACGCCCGACGAGATCGCCCGCGCGGTGAGCTACGGCGTGGTCAAGATGAACATCGACACGGACACGCAGTACGCCTTCACGCGCGCGGTCGCCGGCCACATGTTCGCGCATTACGACGCCGTGCTCAAGATCGACGGCGAGGTCGGCAACAAGAAGCTGTACGACCCGCGCTCCTGGGGCCGCGAGGCCGAATCGGCCATGGCCGCCCGCGTGGTCGAGGCGTGCCGGCAGCTCGGCTCGGCCGGCAAGGCATTGAAGTAGCGAAGCGGCGGGCGGCACCGCTGACGGGCTGCGGTCATGTGATGAGATCAGGACATTGATGGATTGTTCGCCAGACGGATGGGGACTGCAATGAGCGCACCGGCGGAGGAAGATCGTATCATGAGGCCGGATGTAATGTGCCTGCGGCAGTTGTCCCTGCATAATTGCAGGGAGGCAATCGTTTCGATGGATATGATGGCTGCTTGAGTTCCGAGGTCAGCATCAAGAAGATGTCGGTCTGGTTCGAAAAAATGACCGCGCGGGAGTACCGCAAGGGAACCGTGATACCGGAATTCCGGGCGGTGCGGCGCGTGGTCACGGATTGCCTTCGCCTGTTGACCGGCTTCGACAACGCCAGCATCGCCTACGACGGCGGTTTCGTGGTCAGTTACACGGCATCCGACGGAACATACATGGAGGATCAGCCGTTCGAAACTCTGAGCGACGGCTATCGCGTAGTCATCGGGTTGGTGGCCGACATAGCGCGGCGTATGGCACAGCTCAACCCCTTCCTCGCCGAACAGGCTGTTGCGCGAACTCCCGGAGTGGTGCTTATCGACGAGGTGGATCTGCATCTGCACCCCAAATGGCAGGGGGAAGATCCTGGGCGTTTTGCATGAATTGTTCCCCTTGGTGCAATTCATCGTCACCACGCATGCCCCGATGGTGATCTCCTCGGTACAATCCAAGAATCTACGGGTGATCGAGCCGGTCGATGGCGGTGACGGCAAGTACGTCGCCGTCTCTCCGGACGACGAAACGTACGGTGTCAACGCCGGGGCGATACTGCGCGAAGTCATGGGGACCCCGGATAAGCCGGCGGCGGTTCAGGATAAACTGGATGAATTCGGCCAGTATCTGAACGACAAAGAATACGGCAGGGCTCAAGCGACGCTACGAGCGTTGCAGAACGAGGTAGGGGAAGACAACCCAGATCTGAGCAACGCGTGGGCCGCGTATTATTTCGCCGTGCCGGCGCCGGACGCGTGAGGGCGCGCGGGTAGCTTGGACAGGCCGGCGGCTGCATATGGCGTGGCAGCGGTAGAGGCTGTACGGTAGTCTGTGTTCGGCGGAAAAGGCGATGTTGCGGAGGTGTGTTATGCCTGGAATTGTTCTTATTGGTGCCCAGTGGGGCGACGAGGGTAAAGGCAAGGCTACCGATCTGATCGGCACCAAGGTCGATTACGTCGCGCGCTTCAACGGCGGCAACAACGCGGGCCATAGCGTGGTGGTCGGCGATGAGTCGTACGCCCTGCACCTGCTGCCCTCCGGTATTATCAACCCGAACCTGACCCCGGTGATCGGCAATGGCGTGGTCGTGGACCCGGAAGTGCTCTTCGAGGAGATTGACGGCCTGGAATCCCGCGGCATCGATTGCTCCCATCTCAAGGTGAGCGAGGCCGCGCACATCATCGCGCCCTACCACCGCACACTCGACAAGGTGACTGAACGCTTCCTTGGCAAGCACAAGATCGGCACCACCGGCCGTGGCATCGGCCCAGCCTACGCGGACAAGATCAACCGTGTCGGCATCCGCGTTCATGACCTGTTCAACGCCGACCATCTGCACGACAAGGTGGAGGCCAGCCTGCACCAGAAGAACCAGATGCTGGTCAAGCTCTACAACCGTCGTCCGATCGACGTGGACCAGACCACCGAGGAGCTGCTGAAGCTCGGCGAACGCCTCAAGCCGTACGTGGCCAACACCGGCCTGATTCTCAACAAGGCGCTTGACGAAGGCAAGACCGTACTGTTTGAAGGCGCTCAGGCCACCATGCTTGACGTGGACCACGGCACCTACCCGTTCGTCACCTCTTCCAACCCGACCGCCGGCGGCGCCTGCACCGGCACCGGCGTGGGCCCCACCAAGATCACCCGCGTAATCGGCGTCTCCAAGGCCTACGTCACCCGCGTGGGCGAAGGTCCATTCCCCACCGAACTGCTGGACGAGTCCGGCGAATGGCTGCGTCAGCAGGGCCACGAATTCGGCGTGACCACCGGCCGCCCGCGTCGCTGTGGTTGGTTCGATGCCGTCGTCAACCGGTACGCCTCCCAGGTCAACGGCCTGACCGACATCGTGCTCACCAAGCTCGACGTGCTCACCGGCCTGAAGGAGATTCCGATCTGCGTGGCCTACGACGTGGACGGCGAACGTCACGACGATATGCCGACCGATCAGGCCGCTTTCGCCGCCGCCAAGCCGATTTACGAGACCATGCCCGGCTGGGATGAAGACATCTCCGACTGCCACTCCTTCGACGAGCTGCCCGCCACCTGCCAGGCCTACGTCAAGCGTTTGGAAGAGCTGAGCGGCTGCCGTATCTCCGTGATCGGCACCGGTCCGCAGCGCGACCACGTCATCCAGATCAATTCGCTGGTCGACTGACCGTCTGCAACGAATTTCCCGGCTTGACTGGTAACGACGCGGCACATGATATCCGCCGGCTGATTCCGCGATTCGACCACTTGAAGTGGAAGATGGCGGCGGCCGGCATAGTCATTGGTCTGGTTTCAGGATTGCTGGTTGTCGTATACCGTCTCGGCATCGAATACGGCACGGATGCGTCCCGTTGGATATATGCGCGGATTCGCGAGACCCCGTGGCTGATTGCGCCGTGGGCGGTTGCCGCGGTGGCGGCCGCGCTGGCGATCGCGTGGATGGTCGGCAAGGAGCCGATGGCTGGTGGCAGCGGCATCCCGCAGACCAACGGCGTGGTGATATGCGGCTTGAAGATGCGTTGGCAGACGATTCTGCCAGTCCGTTTCGTCGGTGGACTGTTGGGCGCGTTGTTTGGTCTGTCGCTCGGCCGTGAGGGGCCGTCCATTCAGATTGGTGCGTCGGGCGCGCAGTGTGTATCCCACCGTTTGCGCGGCCGCCGCCGTGAGGACATGCAGGAGCATTATCTGGTCACCGCCGGTGCCGCGGCTGGCTTGTCCGCCGCGTTCAGCGCGCCGCTGTCCGGCATGATGTTCGCTTTGGAAGGGGTGCATCGGAGTTTTTCCCCTGCGATTCTGATGGGCGCCACCGCCGCATCGCTGACCGCCGATTTCGTCTCGAAATACTGTTTCGGTCTGCGTCCGGTTTTGGATTTCGGTGATATCGGTCAGCTGTCGTTGGAAGAGTATGTGTGGCTGATTCCGTTGGGATTGGTGGCCGGTTTGGTTGGTTCGCTGATGAACCGCTCGTTGCTTGGCTTCCAGACGCTGTACGGCAAACTGCCGGCATGGAGCCGCCCGATGATTGCGATTGCGATCGCGTTGCCTGTCGGCATCTGGTTGCCCGATGTGCTCGGCGGCGGCTCGAATCTGATTGATACCGCCGAACATGCGCGCGTCGGCTTGGGAATGCTGTGTCTGCTGTTCGTGGCGAAGATGCTGTTCACATCTACGAGTTTCGGCTCAGGCGCGCCTGGCGGTATTTTCATGCCGATTCTTGCGGTCGGTTCGTTGGCCGGCGGCATCTGCGGTGAAGTGTTGCATCGATTCGGTAATCTGCCATCCGACGCAGTGGCGGTGTTTGCGGTGTGCGTGATGACGGGCACGCTCGCCGCGTCCGTGAAAACGCCGATCACGTCGATTCTGTTGGCTGTGGAGATGTCTGGAACGTTGACGCACATGCTGCCGGTCGCGGCCGTCGCTTTCATCGCGCTGTTGGTGTCCGATTTGCTGCGCACCAAACCGATCTATGGGGAGTTGCTGGAGCGGTACATGCGCGCGCAAGGCATGCAGATGGCGATCGCAAGCCATGTGGGCAGCGGCATTATGGAACTGCCATTGGAAATGGGGGCGATTGCGGACGGCAAGCGGGTGCGTGACGTGCGTTGGCCGTCTGGGTGCCTGATCATCGGCCTGCGTCGCGGCGAAAGCGAGATCGTGCCGCGCGGCGATACACGGCTGCGTGCCGGCGACTATCTGGTGGTGCTGTTCAGTGGCGAGGAGGAGCGCGAGGTGCGACCTGCGATGCGGCGGCTGTGTGATGCCCGGCTTGACTGAGCCTGGCTGAATTCGGCTGGACTCTGGATGTCCGAATCTGCGGAATCGGACATCCAGGGTGCATACGTTGGCGCTCCGTGTAAACTCATATGCGTTAGGAAGGCGGCAACCGCGGCCCAGCTCGTTGTTGCACGGCCTATGGGCGGAACAACGCTGTCCGCGGAAGGCCAGTACAGGGGGAGCGCAATGGAATCGCAAGAACAATCGCCGGGAGACGTGGTGACTGCGGGTGAGGACTCACATCCCATCACGCAGGCAATCGACACTGTTGAGGTGACGCATGCTGGTGCAACCGCGCCCGCCGCTAACACCATGGATCCGCCTACGATTCCCCTGGCACCGATGAAACGTATGCAGGCGCGGTTCAATCCGCTCGCCGACGGACTGATGTATGTTGTGGTGTTCGTCGGTGGATTTGTTGGAGTCGGCTGTCGGCATGCGTTGGATATGCTTCTGCCGTCGGTTAGCGGGACGCCGTTCGTTGTGGGCACGTTTGTGTCGAATATGGTCGCCTGCTTCCTGTTCGCGATGCTGACCGAATTCATGGCGACCGCTTCGTGGCTGCGTCGCCGGGTGCGGCAGGTTGTCAGCCGTGGCGTTGGGCTCGGCTTGCTCGGCGGGCTTTCGACGATGTCCGGCGTGATGCTGGAAACGATGGAAGGTCTGCACGAGCGGCATATCGCCAGTGCGCTTGGCTATCTTGCGGGAAATTTTGCAGGCGGTTTGCTCACTGCCGCCGCCGGCGTGGTTCTGATGCAGGCACTGCTGTCACGGAGTACTCGAAAGCGGGTTCGGGGTGCGTTTTCAGCTGTTTCCGTGTCCGATTCTGCCGAATCGGACACGCAGGGCGTACGCCATGTGAAAGTGGCCGACGTGGCGCGTTCTGCCGCGCAGGCCGCAATGGAAGCCGCGCAGACGGCCCAGCAGATTGCGCAGACGGGACAGGTTCCGCGAGTCGAAACGCCAACCGTGCCGCCGACTGCCATCCAGCCTATGCAGACAGGCCACGTTCCGCAGATTCCTCCGCTGGCCGTTCCTCAGCTGGCACAGTCATCGCATCCGTTGCTGCGCGAGCCGGATACTCCAGACTTGGGGCAGCTGCCCGAGATTCAGCAGTCGCAGCCAATCCAGCAGCCGGCCAACCCGCTTCCACCCAGCTTCGAGCCCAAACCGATCACTGCGGAGATTTCGCTTGTCGCCGACCCGACTACCGGGGAGGTGCGCTGATGATGTGGATGATCTGTCTGTTCGGCGGTCTGGGAGCCATGGCCCGTTACGTGCTCGACGTGTCAATTCAACAAGGCTGGAACCGCGAGAATCGAAGAACGAACCGCAACTTCCCGCTATCCACGCTCGTCATCAACGGCGTCGCCTCGCTATGCGCGGGCATCGCCATGATGTCCTACTATTCGCAATCGGTGGATATGGACACGGTCATGATGTTCGTTGTCGGATTTCTCGGTGGTCTCTCAACATTCTCCACGGCGCTCAACGAAGTGGTTTCATTGATTCGCCAGCGTCGTTTTACGCTGGCTCTGGGCTATGGAATAGCAACCGTCGCGGTGCCTCTCATTTGCGTGGCCGCCGGTTTCGGCATTGCGCTGCTCGCCAATCCGGCGTAATTTTCACGTTATACGGACGGTCGCTGAGTAACGTGAAAGAGACTGAGCGCAACTGCCATCAAGGCCGCCAGTCCGGATGCAACGCTGGTGATTGCATTCGACCAGACCAAGCCGCTGCTGAAGGCCTTCGCCTCCGCAGGAGTCGACACTAAGAAGCTGTATTTCGTTGCCGGACTGTCGAACAGGTTCGAGAGAATGTAAATGAATGTAATATTAGCGGTAAGCACGTGAGCATACAACGATAGAACAGTGATGACGGGGAAGGTGCGATCATGGTCGGCATGCGCGATGTGGCGAAGAAGGCCGGGGTGTCTCTGAGCACCGTCTCGCTGGTGGTGAACGGCAACGGGTACGTGTCTGATGACATGCGCGAACGTGTGCGCAAAGCCATGCAACTGCTCAATTATGTGCCGAACGAGCTTGCCCGCAATCTGTATCATGATCGTACGAATCTGGTCGGCGTCATCGTGCCCACCATCCGCCACCCGTTCTTTGCAACGTTTACCGCACATCTGCAGCATGCGCTCGCCGCGCAAGGATTACGCACTATGTTGTGCTCTACCGCAGATGAGGCGGACGGCGAAATCCAGTATGTCGACATGTTACGTCGGCACATGATGGACGGCATCGTCATGTGTGCGCACACTTCGCATCCCGGCGATTATTGGACGTCGATTCATCGCCCGATCGTCGCGTTCGACCGTGTGCTTGGAGACGGTATTTCGTCGATCGGATCCGACCACGAGCAGGGTGGGCGATTGATTGCGCAGATGCTGATCCGCAATGGTGCTAAACATGTGGTGATGATTGGCGGTCCGCGAGATCAATTCTTCGATTTGGCTGCGCGCGGAGAAGTCGAGGAAGGGCCGTTCGATTTGGGAAAGACCACGTTCCCGACGGTGCGCTATTACCTCACGTTGGAACAGGAATTGACCTCCGCAGGCGTGAAATACGAGTATGTTGAAGCTGGCGAAGTGATGGATTTTGCCGGCTATCATCGTGCGGTCAGCAATGCGCTCGACAAGGTGACGGCCGACGGCGTCGATGCCGTGGTCAGTTCCGATATTGGCGCGTCGTTCTGCGTGCGCGAAGCGTTGAGCCGCGGAATTTCCATTCCTGACGAGCTGCAGATCGTTGCCTACGATGGTACGTATTTGACTGATTTGGCCGGCATGAAGCTGACCGCGGTCGCGCAGGATTTCTCGGCGATCGCACAGTCGGCGGCCGACCATATCGTGCAGGCTATTGCCAATGAGGAAGTGGCTGCGGCTAACGCTTCACGCAGGAACATCCCCAAGCCGTTCGAGCCGAACGTGCTTATTCCCATGACGCTGGTGCCAGGCGATACCACGCGTTGATGCTGCGCGTTGGAACGCTGGGTTGTGTAGAACACCGCATCAAACCGGTTCGACACGCGCATTTTGCGGTATTACTGGACATCAACGTCCCTTTCGAGGTAATATCAAACCGGTTCGATACGTATAAGTATGTAAAGCACGCATACACTGCGTACACATTGCACCTGCGTCCATGAACCAAGGGAGGTCCCATGAAAAACAAAGTGCAGCTCATCGCTTACGCCGATCGTCTCGGCGATGGCACTCTTAGCTCGATGACCGACATCCTGCGCACCCGCTTCGACGGCGTGTATGACGGCGTGCATATCCTGCCGTTCTTCACTCCGTTCGATGGTGCGGATGCAGGCTTCGACCCGATCGACCACACCAAAGTCGACCCGCGTCTCGGCAGCTGGGACGACGTCGCTGAACTTTCCAAGACCCACGGCATCATGGTCGATGCCATCGTCAACCACATGAGCTGGGAGTCCAAGCAGTTCCAAGACGTGCTTGAAAAAGGTGAGGAATCCGAGTATTACCCGATGTTTCTGACCATGAGCTCCGTCTTCCCGAACGGCGTCACCGAAGAGGAACTGGCCGGCATCTACCGCCCGCGCCCGGGCCTGCCGTTCACCCACTACAAGTTCGCTGGCAAGACCCGTCTGGTATGGGTCAGCTTCACCCCGCAGCAGGTGGACATCGACACCGATTCCGACAAGGGCTGGGAATACCTCATGTCCATCTTCGATCAGATGGCCGCATCCCACGTCAGCTACATCCGTCTCGACGCCGTGGGCTACGGCGCCAAGGAGGCCGGCACGAGCTGCTTCATGACCCCCAAGACCTTTAAGCTCATCTCACGCCTACGCGAGGAAGGCGTCAAGCGAGGCCTCGAAATTCTCATTGAGGTGCATAGCTACTACAAGAAGCAGGTTGAAATCGCCTCCAAGGTGGACCGCGTCTACGACTTCGCCCTGCCTCCGCTGCTCCTGCACTCGCTGTTCACCGGTCACGTGGAACCCGTGGCCCACTGGACCGAAATCCGCCCGAACAACGCCGTCACCGTGCTCGATACGCACGACGGCATCGGCGTGATCGACATCGGCTCCGATCAGCTCGACCGCAGCCTCAAGGGCCTCGTGCCCGACGAGGACGTCGATAATCTGGTCAACACCATCCACGCCAACACCCACGGCGAATCCCAGGCCGCCACCGGTGCTGCCGCCAGCAACCTCGACCTCTATCAGGTCAACAGCACGTACTACTCCGCGCTCGGCTGCAACGACCAGCACTATCTGGCCGCCCGCGCAGTCCAGTTCTTCCTGCCCGGAGTGCCGCAGGTCTACTACGTGGGCGCGCTCGCCGGCCGCAACGACATGGAACTGCTGCGCAAGACCAACAACGGCCGTGACATCAATCGCCATTACTACTCCACCGCCGAAATCGACGAAAACCTCGAGCGCCCGGTGGTGAAGGCCCTGAACGCCCTAGCCAAGTTCCGCAACGAACTGCCTGCATTCAATGGCGAGTTCAGCTACGAAGCCGACGGCGACACATCCATCACCTTCCGCTGGATCGCTGCCGACGGCAAGACCAAGGCCGCCCTCATCTTCGAGCCCGGCCGCGGACTCGGCACGGATAACACCACTCCGGTCGCCAGCCTCGCCTGGACCGATGCCGCCGGTGACCACGAGACTGATGATCTGCTGAGCAACCCGCCGATTGCCGATATCGACTAACCGTTGGCCCATAAACGCCACTCCGCTGTGCGCGCTCCAAGTAGTGCGTCCGGCGTAAGCTGGGGCCATGGAAAACAAACCGCCCGCAGTGCACTGAAGCTAGTGCGCTCGGGCGGTTTTGCATGTGGCGGGGTTGCGGGTCATGCTCAGTCGGAGCTGGCCGGTACCTCCCGCCGGTGATGAGAGCAAAGAAAGAGCAGCAACATGTTGGAACCGTACGTGCGCCCGGGTATTGACGACCGCCCGGATCTCGACAAGGCATTGAGTCCCGAAGACAAGGATGCCGTGGCCCGACTGGCCATCAAAGATCGTCGGCGTCCTCCCGAGGCATCCGCCGATCAGCCCGAGGCCCAGGCCGTGCGTCTGGCGGCCGCCGGTTCGTCGGCTGCTGCCGCTGCCGCGGCCAGCGTGGATGCCCCTGCGCCTGATCTGTCGTCTGCATATCTCGATATGCGCGATCCGATGGTCGCCGCCAATGGTCAGCGACCCACCACGGGCCAGGTATCCCGTCTCAACTGGGGGTTCTTCGCCGCTTCCATTCTGGTCGGCGCACCTTGGATAGCATTGAATACCATCGCCATGCCCAACGCGGTGGCTCGTCTGTTCGGCTACGACACCGCTTCTGCCATATCGGTCACCATCAATCCGTCCACCGGCCGTCCGCTGCCCGTCGCCACTGACTTGGTGGTGCCTCTGGCCGTGCTGGTGGTCGTTGGCGTGGTGGCCTCCATGTTCGCGATGCCCTTGGTCTCCGCGCTGTCCGACCGCACACGTATTCCTCTGGGCCGCCGTACCCCGTGGATGGTGGCGGGTGGCGTGCTGTGCGCGCTGATCACGCTGGTTCTGGGGCAGAACACAGGCCTCGTAGTGCTGTGTTTCTTCTGGGCGCTCATGCAGTTTGCCTATGCGATGATTTCCGTGCCGTTGGCCAGCGCCATCAGCGAACGGGTTCCGGACAAATTCCGTCCGCGCATTGAGCGCTGGCACGGTATCGGCGTGATGCTTGGCCAAGCGCTTGGTGTATGCATGGGTGCGCTCGGCGTGATGTTCGACTCCTTCACGCCGTTTGCCTACACCGCCGTGCTGTTTGCGGTTTCCGGCATCCTGACCGTGATCATGCTGCCCAAGGAGCCTTCCAGCCAGGAGCAGCCACATCAACGATTCGAGTCGAGCCAGGTGTTTGACCAGCTGCGTCCGCCGGCACATGCGCCTGCATTCGCCCGTGTGTTCGCCGCTCGCGTGTGCATGATGACGGGCGTTGGACTGACCGGGGTCTTTCTGTGGTATCTCGTGCGCTTTTGGGTGTATGGCAAGGCTGTGGTGTTCACTTCCGCGCCATTGACCATTCCCGCGGGCCTCCTCATCGCCGGCATGGCCGCGGCAACGCTCATCGGTGCTGCGCTCGCGTCCTGGGCCGCTGGGCCGATCTCCGAGAAGATCGAGGAACGGAACATCGCCACCACTGCAGTGGTGGCGGCATCCTGCCTGCTGTATGCCATCGGCGTGGCGGTGGCATGGGGGCTCGGCGTCTGGTCCACCGGCACGGCACGCGAAAACGGCATGCTGCTCTTCGCGCTGATCTCCGGATTCGCCTTCGGCATTTACGATTCGCTCGGCCTTGAACTGGTGATGGACTCTTTGCCCGACCCGCGCCGAGCCGGCCACGACCTCGGCATTTATGCGCTCGCCAACTCGGCCGGTCTGGCGCTCGCCGCCATTATCGGCGCGCTACTGGTGAACGCCTTCGAGCACAGCTTCGGCTATTACCTGATCTTCCCGTCCGCCATCGTCATGGTGCTGCTGGCCGGAATCGTCACCCTCGCCGCCGAGTCCGCGCAATGACGGGCCGGTCCGGCTCCCCGGCCGCCGGCGGCGTTCCTCCCCGCGGGGGGCGTTCGTCTCGGCGACGTGGCGTCCACAATGTGAACCCTTGCTGGATTGGCAAGACAGCCAGACCTATGTTTACATTCCAGTTCAGGTCGAACGGCCTGAGGAAATACCGAAAGGAGGCCACGCGATGACTGGATTCAATGCTTCTGCGTTTGTATCCGCACGAATTATTAGCCCGTCTTCGCTGGCGGACTAATTCGGCATTGATGCTTGAAGCCCCGTCAACGAAGGCAGGGCCAATCAAGCTGACACAATCGGTAAGGCCCTGCATGATGCGGGGCTTTTTTGTTGCGCTCACAAGGCTTACGGCAGAATCCCGCAGACGGAAACGGTAGCGGACAGTACATGGCAACAGAACAACAACCTCCCTGTGAGACGAAATAATCGCCCGCCAATGAGAGTGAACGAGAGCAAAACAGGAGTAACAATGACTGCAGCAGTCGAAGAGACTGGCTTAGGGCAGGCGGCAGATAAAGCCGCTACCTTGGTACGCGATTCGGTCAAGACCGTGATCGCTGCGTCGATGGTCGGTACCGCCATCGAATTCTATGACTTCTACGCCTACGGCACCGCCGCGGCAAACTACTTCCCGCACATCTTCTTCTCCGCGAAGGACAACCCCACCGTCGCACTGCTGATGAGCTTGCTGACCTTCGCCATCGCCTTCATCGCCCGCCCGCTGGGCTCGCTGATCTTCGGCCACTTCGGCGATCGCATGGGCCGCAAGACCACGCTGGTCGTGAGCCTCATGACCATGGGTGTCGGCACCTTCCTGATTGGCTGCCTGCCCACCTACGATCAGGTCGGCGTTGGTGCAGTCGCCATCCTCTGCCTCCTGCGCTTCATCCAGGGCATCGGCCTGGGCGGCGAATGGTCCGGTGCGGCACTGGTCGCCACCGAGAACGCGCCTGAAGACAAGCGCGCGCTGTACGGCTCCTTCCCGGAGCTGGGCGCGCCGATCGGCTTCTTCCTGTCCAACGGCACCTACTTCGTGCTCGAATCCTTCAACAATCAGGACGCGATGCTGGCCTGGGGCTGGCGTGTGCCGTTCCTGCTGTCCGCCATCCTGGTGATCGTCGGCCTCGTGGTCCGCGTTCACATGGAGGAGACCCCGATCTTCCGTATGGCTCAGGAGCAGAAGAAGGTCGTCAAGTCCCCGCTGACCGAGGTCTTCCGCAAGTCCTGGCGTCAGGTGCTGCAGGCCACCTTCCTCGTGGCTGTGACCTACACGCTGTTCTACACGCTGGCCACCTGGTCGCTCGCGTGGGGCACCAAGGAGCAGGGCGAAGGCGGCGGCGGCCTTGGCTTCACCAACCAGGAATACCTGCTCATGCTCATGATCTCCATCTGCGTGTTCGCCCTGTTCATCGTGCTGTCCTGCCTGTACGCGGACAAGATCGGCCGCAAGCGCGTGCTGACCTTCTCCTCCTGCGCACTCGTCGTGTTCGCCGTGCTCTTCCCGTTCCTGCTGGACGGTGGTCTGGTCGGGCAGAAGAACTTCCTCGCCAACATGGTGTTCCTGTGCGTTGGCTTTGCCCTGATGGGCGTCGCCTTCGGCCCGATCGGCGCGTTCCTGCCTGAACTGTTCGAGGCGAACGTGCGCTACTCCGGCTCCGGCATCGGCTACAATCTGGCCGCCATCGTCGGCGCGGCGTTCGTGCCGACCATCGCCACTTGGCTGAGCTCCCACTGGGGCGTCCACTCCGTGGGCCTCTACCTCGCCGTGATGGCCGTGTGCTGCCTGGTGTCGGTCCTGACCTGCCGTGAGACGAAGGACGCTGACTTTACCAAGTGAAATCCTCCATAACTAAATATCGCCAAGTTCACAACGTGAAAAATCTCAATTCCACTAAGTGAACCTCTGCAGGGCTTTTCCGGGTCAACAGGACTAAACCTGCATATCGGAAAAGCCCACAAGGAAAGCCAAAACTAAAAACAGTTTCTGCAGAACCAGCAGAGCACAATAACAATTAAAGATTTCACCCCCATAAACAAATAAATAAAAGGAGCGCCAAAAATGGCAGCAACTATCTGGTACGAGAAGGACGCCGATCTGTCCGTGTTCGATGGCAAGAAGGTCGCCATCTTGGGCTACGGCTCTCAGGGTCACGCCCACGCGCTGAACCTGCGTGACTCCGGTGTCGACGTGGTCGTCGGCCTGCGTCCGACCTCCAAGTCTGTCGAGTTCGCCAAGGAGCAGGGCCTCGAGGTCAAGCCGGTTGGCGAGGCCGTCGCTGAGGCTGACGTTGTGATGATCCTTCTGCCTGACCAGTACCAGGCCAAGGTCTACAAGGAAGAAGTTGAGCCGAACCTGAAGCCGGGCGCTGCCCTGGCCTTCGCCCACGGCTTCAACATCCACTACGGCTACATCAAGCCGTCCGAGGATCACCCGGTGTTCATGGTCGCTCCGAAGGGCCCGGGCCACATCGTGC